>Ga0065711_1045685_pt1 | contig 13317 bp, 5 predicted proteins | sample Hoacrofraction12_FD_59098 | JGI IMG/M metagenome (GOLD analysis project Ga0065711, IMG submission 59098) | Hoatzin crop microbial communities from Cojedes, Venezuela - Epithelial fraction 12 v2 (version 2) | ecosystem: Host-associated > Birds > Digestive system > Esophagus > Crop | place...
CCCCTGCCGAAGCAGGGTCACCTACAGCAGGCTGCACAGGACCTTGTCCAGGCGGGTCTTGAATATCTCCAGAGAAGGAGAATCCACAACCTCCCTGGGCAGCCTGTTCCAGGGCTCTGTCACCCTCAGAGTGAAGAAGATCTTCCTCATATTCATCTACTTAATTGCAACAGTAGCTTTGGGTCTGAGGACAAGACTTCGATCATTAATATTTGACAAGCACAAACTTTTTATGTTTTAACTGTTATGTTATAATATTAAAGTATTATGCTTTGGAGTTAAGTGGAACTGTTGAAAACTGACGGGCGACTCCTAAGCTATCTACTCCTTTGCCTAAGAGACCTCTTTTTCACCATCCAATCTTAATATCCTATCTCCTGTTTCTTATCGTGGAGCAGCACCCCTGTACTAATCGAGTGTGAGATCAATATTCCAGTAATTGTTCTCAGAAATATTCTTGCCTGTCAACTGACCTGCCCCCCCAAAAAAACTCCAAAACCCACCAACCAACCCCACCCCCAAAAAACCCCCACCACCCACAATAAACAAACAATGGCCAGTTCAACTCTGTTGTCACAAAATACACCTAGGATGAACACCATTCAATTTTCAAGCTCCAGCTGGTATGACAATTCAGCAAAGATATGAACTGAGATTAAAATTCCAGTACAATATAGATTTGTATTAACGAAGAATCAGTTAACAGGAAAATAGTAAAGTGATCAATAGTGAGTGGGTGCTTACAGGATTAATCAGCCTTACATAAAACTCATGGAAAAGGTCATAACAGACCCGCAACGAACACCCTGTAGCCTGTGAAATTCATCCAGAAATCTGAAGCAGCAAAAGAGTCATAGACCAAGAAAACATATAAATGTACTTTTAAACTCTCTGAGCGGGCAATTTTAACAGAGGAAGAACAAGTTAGGATATGATTTTCCAAGGAACAACCAGTTTTCATATGAGATTGTGAAAGCTTTCATATCAAATAAGAGAAACAAAATGGAGATCTGAAGTTATATTGCAAAAGTCAGCAGTAGAACCAGGACCCAAATCTTAACGTAATATTAACCAAAGCCCTCCCTTTTCCAGCAACTATCACAAGACCGTAAGAGGTGATACAACCATGATTTTTACCTTCTTTCTTTTGATGTAATGGCCACCTGACTTCCAAGTTCCTTGAAAGAGTCATTACTTTCTGCATTTATGATCTTTTATTATTTTACTGCACCACACGGCTGCACACATAATTAAGGATTTAAATAATGAATAGATATTAGCATTATGTAAATCATCATAATTTTCCATTAATGGGAACTGGTGGTAACTGCCTGTGAATCACAAGCATTAGAAGTCACACAGTTTTCTACATTTTTGAATTTGAAACTATATGCCTGTTATAAATCACAATCAAAGCAGCTCTTTTGACTACTCTTAGATTGTTCCCAACTCAATCTGTTGCACATCTGTTAGCAAAACTTTATGTCCAAGGCCCTTAAGAGAATATGGAATATATTAGTATCTTGAATTAAGACAGCATGGAGTGCTCAAACCATGATTATCCTAACCAAAATTAAATCCTCTGAGTTCACATTACGTATGTCTATTCATATTACATTTGGCTAAGGTCAGTTACGAAAAACAATTGCCATCTCACCACTTACTGCTCTCATCTGCCTTTTTTAATAAACTCATTACTGAGCTATAATTGGAGAGGTTCACTTAGGCCAGGGCTGGAAGGCATTGCTTTTCTTAATTCTTCTCACACTTCTTGCTCTATGTATTTCCACTGTGGCTTGGGGCTTAATCCACTAACACCCCAGACAATGAGTTCAACAAACAGGCAAGACAACAAAGTCTATTCTGAACAGTATGCTGCACAACTTTCTTGTTCTACATAAACATGTTTTAATATCAATTTCAATGAAAGGTACAAAATCAGCAGCAAAGGCTAGTGGGACACCCTTCTACATCACTTTGGAGTGCTCGAGCATCAGCAATAAGGTTCACCATGCTAACTTTGCCGCTATCCATACGCTGCTTATATTAATGATGAATGAGGTCTTTAATCTACATTTCTTGCAACACAACCTCTTTTCACAGGTCATGCACAGAGACCAGAAAATCCAGCGCTGACAAGACTACGCTGCTCATGAAGAAAGGAGAAGAGGGTCTAGAACAGGAATCTGGGCACTTAATCTACTGTCTCTCTTCATCTTCTCACAGCACAACACAAATTAGGAGTTCTCCTGTTCTGTAGACTGACTGTGGAGAAGTCTGTTGGGAGAAGTTCCATGTTCCAGCCACATGAACATATACACACCATAGTGGCCATGCTACTCTAATATTAGGCTACTCAGAGTTCCTTCATTCTGTCCCCATCACATTTCCCTTAACCACCCTACCTGTTATTCAGTCTAGTTTTTCACATCAAAACCCAGGACCTGAATCTTTCCCAAAATGCATGTTTCCTACATGTGAGATTATGAAATTAATTTATGTTATTAAGAAAAAAATCAATCAACAAGTAGACTAGTGGAACTTAGAAAACAGCATAAAACTTGAATAACCTGTGTTTTACTGAGAAATGGAGAGAAAATAAGTGGTAGCTAGGAGTGCTACAGAAAGGTTAACTTGGCTGTATTGCCGATGGTACATATTACCTGGCAGAAGACTGATATGAAAAGAGAATTGATATCATATAATTAGCTGTCCAACTGCATCTGGATGTTCAGAGCTGCTTTTTTTCTCCCCTCTTTTTTTTTTTTTTTAAAAAAAAATAACCGCCTTTCAAAAATCCCAGACTACATGTGCAAAGACTTTAAACATAACGAAGTTGGGATGTTTGAATTAAAGAATGCCCAGAGTACACCTAGCACAGTAACTTTTCTGCCATATTGGATGGAGAGGAATGCTGACAGAGAAGAAGAAACAGGGCAATCAAGGATACATTCCCCCAAATACTTCCTTAGCCTTCAGTTGTTTTAACTTTGGTGTATCTCCTGACTGATTCATTCTGGCAACTTGGTAATGATCAAAGGTTCTTTTTTTTTAAACATGCATCTAGTCTCCCCAGTCTTTGTGAACTTCTTGCACCCATAACATCCTTTGGCAAGAAATTCAGAAGTTCTGTGCACTGCACAAAGAACCTCCTCTTATTTGGTTTGTCTGAACCTAGGCCCTATCCTGTCCATTTGAAAGACTCCATTCTTCCAGGGGAAGAATCAATGAAGAGCATCTGCATCCACCCTTTAGCTAAGATCATGTAGCTGTCCTGCATATTCTGCAAATTTCAGTTTTCCAAACAGACAAGTTAGTAAGCCACTCCATACTCACAATCCTGTAGATAGCTCTGATTTCTGCTGTCTTGCTGTAACTTTCCTTGCTCTCAAAAATAATTTCTAAGACAAGGGGGGAAAAAATGCCTGCATTTCTCAAGGTGTAGCATGATGCTATCTGTGTTGCTTTCAATTTCTTTCCTTATAGTGTCCAAGTGCTCCTGCCCTCCCACCACTTCCCAGCTCTGAGTTGATCTTTTCATGCAACTATCTTTCATAGCTGCAAGGCTGCTGCTTGGCAGTTCACTCAGAGGCCATTATTGTATATATATGGCATTGATTTGCCCAGTGTGTCATTTTGCTCTTGTCTATACTGAATTTCATCTGCTATTTTAATGCCCATTCACTCAGTTTTATAAGATCATTCTGCAGACCTTCAGCCAAGTCTTTGTCCTTGCAAACCCAAATAACTTCATACATCAGCCAGCTTTATCACTTTAATGCTCACCAAATTTTCAGGCTGTTTATGAACATATTGAGCAGAGTGTCCAAAGACTGCAAATCTTTCCCTAAAAGAACCGAGAATTTACTCATTTAACCTGGCCTACACATACATGTGCACAGACTGCATGCTAAGGATTAATCCCAAATTGACAGGGATGCAGCTGATTTATGTGACAAAGCCCTAACACCAATATTTTGAGTAAAGTGAGAATATCAATTGAAGTAGCTTTAAATGTTTGTAGTTCATATTCACAGATCCTCACTCACGGAATGGTAGCCTGCTTGGCAAGTGGTATTTCGTGAAACTTCCTCATTGGTCTCTGCACGCTTCTCAAAGTGTGTGCTTAGGTACAAAGATCCACTTCCACCAGTTTCCTAAGCAGAAATAACAGCATGTGCACTGGCAGTGGACCCAACCTTTTCAAACTGTATAATAATTATTCTTCATGTAGATATTCCAGATACATGTTCAGAAATTCCAAATTGGGCTGGAAAATTGGAGGATCAGGTTTTCTGCACACGCACAGTAAAGACAATCTGCATAGGCACAATGGCAACTTCTTTGCAACTTCAAACAGACGGTAGTCAATTTAAAGCAACTGCCTGGCCCAGACTGCTCAGCATCCAGAAGCACTAGACAAATACCCTAAGCTCTTTCCTGCTCAACTCACACAAAATCTCTGGGGGAGTCAGGAAATATGTCTGCAGAAAACTAGACATGCTGTAAGCATTGCACTGAAATAGTGAACATCCATATTACTATATGTTAGTGCCACGAAGTCTTGTCTTTTCTCAGGTCTGGGATAAAATGCTTTAATAATGCAGGGCAACATTTTGTAATGAAACCCATAAGAACTGATAAAACAGCACTGAATGTTGTCTGTGTTACATGCTTATACAGCAACTCCTTTCCCATCAGCCCAGTAACCCAATGTTACTACTGGTAGCATTTTCTGGAGAAGAGGAGGCTGAGGGGAGACCTTATCACTCTCTGCAACTGCCTGAAAGTAGGTTGTAGTCAGGTGGGTGTTGGTCTTTTCTCCCAAGTAACTAGTGATAGGACGAGAGGCAATGGCCGCAAGTTGCATCAGGGGAGGTTTAGACTGGATATTAGGAAAAAATTTCTTTACTGAAAGAGTTGTAAAGCATTGGAACAGGCTGCCCAGGGAAGTGGTAGAGTCACCATCCCTGGAGGTGTTCAAAAAAAGTGCAGATGTGGCACTTCAGGACATGGTTTAGTAAGCATGGTGTTGATGGGTTGATGGTTGGACTTCATGATCTCAGAGGTCTTTTCCAACCTTAATGATTCAATGATTCTACGATCCTGCCACACGTTGGCTTTAAATCTCTGCTAGATGGACTTGACTACATGATATCAGAAAAAGAAATAACGCCCAGAGTAATTATCAGGCTGAGTTAATGAAAGGCAGACATTAGACATTGGCTCTCAATTCAGACTGCTTCTTTTCCTGGCAGAACTCCCATACATAATGCACAACAAAACACCAAAGGGAAGTTATGCGATCACGCTCCAAATGTTACACAGAGTTGACTGCCAATAATACGCTAATTCTAATTAGGAATATCAAAACAAACATTTGCAAATGTCATGCAATGAGCCAGTACTCCGTAAGTCCCTGCTGCTAGCTGGAGCTATAGAGTTAAAGTCAAGCCTTTCCAGCTCACAGTTTAGTTTGTCCTGTTTCAGTGTAATTGCCCCATTAGTGATGTTCAGCACACAACAATGGCAGACAAATTGTGATCAATAACTTTAGATCGTTTTAAAACAACCACAGGAATCTACTGACTTTTTCAAAACATAGGTAAACCACCTGAATTGTTAAAACAGGGAATGTATGGTTGAAGGACAATCTATCACATAGTTTGTCATGTTTCCCAGATTCCACCCTGAGAGGCTTATCCCTTTTTCTCCTTTTTGTAAACCCTTCTGGCTTTTGTCCTTAAGGATAGTGGGAGTGCGCAGCGTTTGTTTGTTTCTCTTTCCCAGCACATACATACTCACTATTGATAGTAGGACATATCTGCTCTGTATTGATCACTTCCAGAAAGAACATCCAAAATAGTCTCAGCTGATCCAGAAAAATAAGTGCCCTCTAGGGATGGAGAACCTCTGCCTATTTTATTTCTGAAACAGACTTTTCTTGACTGATATTGACTGAACAGGAATTCTACTAAGAAAATGACTGCAGTCCTTACCTGCCTGCAAAATTATGGAGTTAGAAAAAACATAAATGTTTGGTTTCCACAAGATGCAAATGACTGAAATGTCACTGAATCCCTGCCAGGAGAGAGCTCCACAGCGGTCTTACTCTGCAAGAGCAGCAAGATCAGTAAGTGGCCGGTCCTTTCAAAACAGTCCTCTTGGGATCGGCCATTGCCCTTGGCACTGCTGAAAAATGAAAAAGAGAATCAGCCCTCTCTGAAACAAACCTGAAGGCCACTTCAGCTCAAGAGAAAAGCTCATTACCAGGATGATCAAATACACATAAGCAACATGGAAAGTTCCACTTCTGCAGAAGAGAAATGAGATCTGTCCTGAAGCTTTCCTGAGGGAAGAGCTCTCATGAGCACCGGTAATACAGCCATATCACCTCACTTGAAGGGTTCCAGTACTTCTGCTTCTGTACCTGGAAGGAACTTCAGACAGCAGGAATGGAAAAATCTATGTTAGGAAAGCTATCATCAGTATAATGAGATGCATTACCGAGTTCAGGGAGGCCCACACCAGCAGCCGTGGCCATCCTCCCCAGCATCACAACAAACTTGTGACCTTTCCACACATACGAGCAAGGCCAGAAAAACATCAGCACACAGAAGAAAGAGAGCAAAAGAGGTCAAAATTATCCGCTGATGTTAAGATCTCTAAAGTAGCAGGGGAGATGTTAAACGAAAATGCTCGAGCAATCTTGACAAGCAGGCTCAGACACTACCACACAGAGGAAAGAAAGAAAGTTTGGACTGGCATTCAGCTGAGATTACCAATATTGAATGGGACTAATAATTTTCTGTATGAATTTTTACTATTCCCTCTTGAGTCATGGAAAGAATAAATAAGAGGTTTCATTTTGCTTTAACAATGTGCAGAGCAAGGCTCCGAAGATAAGTCAGAAAATAAAAAGCTGTTTAGATACCTCTTTTAGTTTGTTCTATCCTACTGCCTCTTATCCCCAGTACTGGATGAGGAACTCTATGAGCTAAATCATCAGCTTGGAGACAAGAAGGACTTGCCCCACATGTAATCTGTTAGGTAGAAAACTGACAGGCAACAAAACACAAAGAAACAAAGTTGTCAGCAACATCTGGTGGATTGAGCACATCAAGGGGAATACTTACACTACTTTATTTTAAATTGCTTAGTTAAGAGCCCTGGATATATCTAGACCAGAATTTTCCTTGCATTGCCCAGGCACTGCAAAACTACTAAAACAAGCCTATGTCCAGATTGTAACAGAAATATTAACTTCCTGGTTTTAAATATATCTATCGTGACTACTGATGAGGTCTAAACCTAGGTCAGAAAATTCTTAGTGATGGATGAATGCTCATCACACACATCCCTAGACAGCATACAATCAGCTGAGTATTTGATCCCAGTCCTCTCTGCTGAATAAGTACCAGTGTTGGGTAAAGAATTCACAGCAAAGAACTTGAGTCCCTTAACAACTGTGGGAAGAACCTCAGCTGTTGGCAGCAGACGGCACTAGTCAATGCCAAGCAGAATCTTTCAGATTTAGGCCAGCTCAAACTCAGGGCCTTTGAAGCTGAACAAGTGAATTCAAAGTCAAGCATTACTGAATTTCACAAAGACAACTTGGGTTATTGTTCGTCTGATTGCCACAGAGTCAAAAGGCTGAGTCATTCCTCAAAGCCCAGGAATCCATGGGATCATTTTTGGGCTCTGACAGATCACAGACAGTGGAGAATATAGCGGACTAAGGAGGAGGTAAAAATGAGAGCATCCCTCTCTTTCCATGTCAGCTCCCTCCCCTGCCATTCCCTCTGTTGAGGAGAGGAAAACAGCGAGTGTGGCACATGTAACAGTCAAGGAAAGGTCAGTGCACTAACAGGTGCCATTTCCACAAGTCAGCCATACAGAATTTGATCTGAAGATCCAATACATCTATGGAGGTTTTTTTTTTAACTGAGTTGACAGAAACAAATGCACAGGTCATGTATTCAATCTCTCACATAACACAGGATTGCTTCATCTACTATAAAGGTCAGAAACAACGACCTGGTTAAGGGCTAAGTGTCTTTTTAAAGGTGAAACACTGATGAAAGCAAAATATCATTTATTTTTAATCAGCTACCAGAATGGTATTTGATTCTTCTCTAAGCACAGCACAAGCACAGTATTCTTCCTGTACCTGCTTACCTCTAGCAAAAAGGTATCACTGCCTTCAAGTAGAAATCTAGTGACCTGGAAACTGTTCTGCAGGAAACAGGCGGAGTAACTCTGCAGAGCTGCTGGTGATTGAGGAGCCCATCATCATCTTCCTGAAGGTCTGAATCCCCCAGGGAGAGGCAGGCACAAGAACTGCAACAAAAGAGATTCCAGTTGCTGTATGTGAGATGGGGTCAAGTGGCTAAGAGGCTTTTTCCCATCAGGGGGAGGGGCTGCCAGGCTCTCCGGTCCCAGCTGGACAGACGCTTTACCTCTGAATACAAAGCCAGGGCCCTTAAGCCAGTGATTTTCAGTTGTCTAAGATGGAACAACTCTTGACAAGAAATACCAAAATATTTGTATTTAAAATAGCCAGCTGCCCAAAGCTTCAGGGACTCATGTAGGATGGGTACATCCCAGGCTCAGTCTCCTGTTATGCCAGATTCAGAGTTTGGGTCTCCCTAATCCCAGATCAACCCATCAGTGTCTGATAGTCTGCAGCTGCCTCAATTTTGATAGCACCAAGTTTCAGAAACGTTTATCCCTCAAAAACATCACCAAAGTAGACAAACTAATGAAACAAAGTATCATTTTGGGCAAATCAGTATTTTCTATTTCACTAAAAACATCCCCAACTGCTCAAACTGTGACATTACCTTCAACTGCTGCTTACATCTCCTTTGGAGAAAGATGTCTTTAGTATTCCTCTCATGTGGCACTAGATTGTGACTTGGACCTTGAAACTCTGCAGCAGAGCTGCAAAACACAGATATTTAATCTGAATAGATAGAGGCATATGCACAAAGCTCTGCCTGAAACTCAAACTCAACCAGGTGATGCTCAAAATTACTTTTCTAGGTTTATGCATTAGAGAAAAGAGGCAATTAGCTGCATTATAGTAAATTTTAGCCACAATCCTGATAAAAATCACAAGGCCTTTTAAAAAGGGGCCGTTTTCCCTTTGTTCTTAGCATTCTCACAATGAAAACCTAATATACAGAGTCCGATCCACATCCCATCTAAGACTAGCTGTAGCTTGCTATTCTTTTTTATTAAAAAAAATTTTGCTTAAGCCTCGCATTCTTAAGACTGACTATAATTTCTTGAGAAGTGCAATGTCTTGAGATCTCACAGAACCTTCCCATCCATGAGCATGAAGCAAGCGACGTCTCATTTCCCATGACACATGAGGGAACAATCTTATCTGGATAGCTACAACCTCTGTGACAATTTTCTTGCATTCAGACAAGATTATTTCCCTGATCTTGTCAGGCCACACAAGTACATGAAATAAGAAGAGACAACAGCTCACATAAAAATCGCAGTTGCAAACCTGCGATTAAAGATGTCCTAGACACATCTTTGTCATTGCCTGCATTCAATTTTAGACATTTTTTCACCTAAATAAACCTGGTTTCCTCTTCCCTCTCCTTTATTTTAATTAAAGCTTCTCTTTAAGATCATCTTCAGATGATGCGAGGAGTATTCCCCTATGACATTTTACTGTCAAGCAATGAACTACTCTGGGTGGTTTCCGAGATCTCTTGCCAATGTAACCATGGAGACCTTGCCAGCTGCTACATCATCTTGAGGAATTTTGTCACTCTCTTCCCCAATGACAAAATCATTATCCAAAAACGGAGCCACAATGGCTGCTTTTCCTATTGCATTTATAAATGAAAGGTAGCAACTATTCCTAACAGGCATTGCTGCCCATGCACCAGGCAAGTTCAGGTATCTGTATGGCACTCGTACCTCTGACATATTTATTCCACTGAAATTACTTCACCAGTGCTGTGTCAATGGCAAACCTGGCTGTCATTGCTGTGCCCGCTGATATTGTTGGAAAGTAAGGCAAAGGCAGGATTGCACGGACTGTAAGCAAAAATACCTGTCACGAAGCACTGAGAGCCTGAAGAGCTGGCAAAGTCAGGATATTTTCCTGTTTGGAAAAACAGGAGGCAAGTCTGCTCAAGTGAGACTGACAGCAACCAGTTTTCCACCAGTAACTCCAGTGGGCTATGCCACAGAATCTACTGGAATTGCAAACCACAGTTGCTAGTTTGAGATTCTTCAGCTTTTAGATATTGTTTCTTGCTAGACTTTCCCCCATTCCCACGTGGTTCGAGATGAAGTAGGAGGTGCACAGCTCCTGGGGCCTTTACAGCAAAGAAGATTTTTTCCTATACTATGCTGTTGAGTGAATAGCACTGCCTCTTCACGGCCCAAAAAATGAGGCTTGTTATCTTTTACAGGTAGCAGAGCATTTGCTGGAGCCCTAGCTTTACTTTCAAAGTACGTGAAGGTACCCAGTTACTGCCAGTTTTATGCAATAAATTTAGAATCTGTTCTAATACGAGATATATAGTGTTCATGCTGTACAGACATGCTGCAGTGATGTAGAACTGTCCAACTTAAAGCAACTCTTGTTCTACTTCAAAGCTTTCAAAGGAAGCTGAAGTATACCTGTTAAGTGCACAGCAGCTTGTTAAGCATGGGCGATCTTTGCTGAAGTAGCTCTCTGCCTGCATTTTATTAAGATATACGTATCAGTCAAGAAGGAAGCAGGGAGATGCTAGGTCTTTTTCAAAGCTCATGAGGAGAAGATGCTAAATAACAACTGCTCAGAAAGTTCCATCTCTCCACTAGTGAAGTGTATGATCAATTTATTAGCAAAAATTTTTGACAATGGTGGTGTGTGCAGGCCCCCTCATGCGAATTGGTCAATGGACTCTACAGCAGTAGCCCTCAAATTCTGAGTTAGTTCTTCCATCCCCCAAATCCTACCCTTTCCAGCCTAAGAGCTATCATAGGAACTTCTCAGCTTCAGAAGCTATGAGTGGACCTCACATGCCATAAACATTACATAAAATCAAGTTGTTTATTTACTTTGATGAGAATCACAAGGTTTAGGATAGGGAAAGGCTTCACAAGTTGACGAGAGCAGGCAAGCACCTTCCTAATAGTTCAGTCATGTATAGGATGTGTGTATCTCAGCCCAACCAGGGCAGCAGGTCACCCTTCCAGGGAAAAGGAAACGTAGTGACAGAGAAGGGAGGAACAAGTCACAAATATGTGCTGAGAAAGGATCAGTAACCTGGAGCAGAACACGAGAAATTGAACAAACCCCTAGTTGAGCCCCTTGAGCATATTCTGCTGCTCTAGCAAAGCATCTTTGCTGAAGAGAAAAGGCAGAGCATGCGGTAGGAGCAAGCTTCCTGCCCTGGGTAGTCTGGCATTAGCTCCAGCTTGCCAAGTGGATACAGAGAGAGCCAGAGATTTAACTCAAGCATCTTTCAAAGGTGATCTTGCAGTAAGTGAAGTAAGCCTATTCTTTCTTTCTTTTCCTTTTCTTCACTTTTGTCATTATAATTTGCATCAACTTTGTCTGCTTTGCATTTCTTTAACATACTCACCTTTCCTTTAGACTTTAACTTGACCTGAGCTAAATGTACTATGAAGATAATCACCTCCTGTGTGTAGTGACCCTTCAGAGCAGACAGTCAAAGAAGAAACATCTTCTGGTAAGATGTATTAGCCAGGAAAGCTCTCTGACAGAGAGCAGGGTATCAGGTAGAAAACCTGAAAACTGAGTCCTTAAAATCCTGAACTTTTTTTTAGCCTAAAGAGCAAAAGCCATACTACACCGTAAAACAAACAAACAAAACAAAATCACCCTAAAAAACAAAAATACAAACCCAGATCCTCGAAACTCCAGACAGACAGCTTCTATTTAAAAAGAAGGCAAAGCAATCCGCAATTTTCACAAGTGTTGGCTTTGAAGGTAAACTCTTCAGGTTTAAACAGTTCAGCATCCTGCATGGATGAAGCAGGGCGATAAGTAGGATCAAAACCTTGTACTTCAGGAGAGCTAACTTTGACCTCTTCAAGGAGCTACTGGGAGGAATCCCGTGGGTCAGGGCTCTCGAAGGCAGGGGGTTCCAAGAGTGCTGGTCACTGTTTAAACATCACTTCTTCCATGCTCAGGAGCAGTGCATCCCCCTGAGAAAGAAATCTAGAAAAGGAGGCAGGAGACCTGCTTGGATGCTCAAGGAGATTCTAGCGGAGCTCAGGTGGAAGAGAAAGGTCCATGGAATGTGGAAAGAGCGACAGGCCACTTGGGAAGAGTACAGGAATGTTGGCAGAGCATGCAGGGATGCAATGAAGAAGGCTAAGGGCCACCTGGAATTGAATCTGGCAAGGGATGTCAAAGATAACAAGATGGGCCTCTTCAAGTACATCAGCAGCAAACGGAAATGTAGGGACAATGTGGGGTCGCTGCTGAATGAGGCGGGTGTCCCGGTGACGAAGGACACAGAGAAGGCAGAGTTACTGAATGCCTGCTTTGCTTCAGTCTTCAGTGCCAAGGGAGGCCCTCAGGAATCCCAGGCCCTGGTGGTAAGAGAGGAAGCCTGCAGAGAGGATGACCATCCCTTGGTTGAGGAGGACTGCATGAGGGATAGCTTGAGCAATCTGAACACCGACAAATCCATGGGCCCCAATGCAATGCACCCATGAATGCTGAGGGAGCTGGCAGATGTCATTGCTGACCCACTCTCCATTACCTTTGAGAGGTCCTGGAGGACAGGAGAGGTGCCAGAGGACTGGAGAAAAGCCAATGTCATTCCAATCTTCAAAAAGGGCAAGAAGAAGGATCCAGAGAACTACAGGCCGGTCAGCCTTCCCTCCATCCCGGGAAAGGTGATGGAGCAGCTCATCCTGGAGGTCATCAACAAGCAAGTGGAGGAAAAGAAGGTTATCAGGAGTAGTCAGCATGGATTCACCAAGGGGAAATCATGCAGCTTTCTATGATGGCATGACTGGCTGGGTAGATGAGGGGAGAGCCGTGGATGTTGTCTACCTCGACTTCAGCACGGCTTTCGACACGGTCTCCCATAACATCCTCCTAGGGAAGCTCAGGAAGTGTGGGCTGGATGAGTGGTCGGTGCAGTGGATTGAGAACTGGCTGAATGGCAGAACTCAGAGGGCTGTCATCAGCGGCACTGAGTCTAGTTGGAGGCTGGTAACTAGTGGTGTCCCCCAGGGGTCAGTACTGGGCCCAGTCTTGTTTAACTTCTTCATCAATGACCTGGATGAAGAGTTAGAATGTACCCTCAGCAAGTTTGCTGA
>Ga0065711_1045686_pt1 | contig 13317 bp, 12 predicted proteins | sample Hoacrofraction12_FD_59098 | JGI IMG/M metagenome (GOLD analysis project Ga0065711, IMG submission 59098) | Hoatzin crop microbial communities from Cojedes, Venezuela - Epithelial fraction 12 v2 (version 2) | ecosystem: Host-associated > Birds > Digestive system > Esophagus > Crop | place...
CGCGGAGGTGGCGGCGGCGGCGGGGCGCGAGCGGGCGCGAGGCAAAAGCTGGAGCGGGGCGGCGCGGAGCGGGGCGGGCACCGCCGTGCCCTTCAGAAATTGAAAAAAATCACCAAAAAAACCCCCATGTGAAAAGGAAGGGACCGAGCTGGGAGGAATGGGAAGCTCGTAGCCTTGATTTCGACGTGTTCCGTGTATTTATTTACCTCATTTAATCGGTGTTGCTCCTCTGGGCCGCAGCGTGCTGCTCGGCGGGGGCAGTTGGGCCTCACCTGAGGGGACAACCCGCGGCAGAGCGTGTCCCCCGCTACGCGCCAGCCCCAGCGAACCCTCCGGTGTCGTCCGGTCCCCGCGCGCTGCCTGGCTGCTCCCCATGGCGTTGTCTGCCCAGGCCCCAGGTGGGGAGAGACAGGTGAGCTGAACAGAAGAGGTTTGGGCTTTTTGGGGATCGGGGAAACATGGGCCGCGTTCCCGCCGCCTCGCCGAGGCTGGTAGCAGCCGTGCTGCGCGGCACGTGGGTGTCCTGAGCAATCGCAGCGTTGTTGCAATGCTTTGGCATGGGGAGATACCAAAATGATGCCGAAGTAGAAGAAAGCAGACATCTGTGAGCATTAGCTATATCCCACCTTATTCTAACGTAGTTAAAAAAGCTAGGTTAAGAAATATGCAACTGTCACGTTATTAATGCAAATGTCAAAATTAGGTTTTCACATTTAAACCTAAATTCTTCTTGAACATCGTGTATTAAAACAGCCCCCAGTTACGTTGCTACAGTGTTTTCCACAACCTTGTACATGTTTTTCTTCTCGTAGTTTCTCCATCCGTTTGTACACCATTTGCCTCGTCGGAATGGTCCAGTATTGTCTTAGTTACACGTTAGCTCTCGCACGCTTAGGAAAGGTGAGAAGGCTTTGTTCTGCCTCACAGAAGTTAGGGGGAAGATCATCGCTGAGTACAACAGGGGCCGAACTGCCACACGCATCCAGGCCTGTGTCAGTAACTCAGTAGTAAGTCAAAGCACGGGTGCAGACCCTTTTGGGTGGTAGCACAGCTCGCTCAGGGTTCAGTGCAGGACAACCGGGCGTTAATGTACGAAACCGTCCTGGACTGCCATGCACATGTGTATCAGAGACTTTATCAACTGCCCACAGGCTTTCAAGGCCTCGGTTGAACTGGACCTGAAAGATCTTTGTGGCCAGTAAATTTTTACTATTGCTCTGTACAGCTGTGCCTAATCCTAGGGCCGGACACCGAGCAGAACAAGTGTCCTTTCTATGCATATTACAGCACTGATGCGGCATAAAATGTAGTGTGTTATTTACAAATTAATGTATTGTTGCATAAGGACAGAGCTGAAGTGGGAACTGGGTGTCTATCACTGTGCTGTCATAAAGAACTTTTATTATTGTAAAATAGCCTTTCTTTCATTATTTTGACGAATAGGGCAAGTCATAGACAAGCACGTTGTACAGGATGCCGTACAGGCAGAGGACAAAAAGATGCGCTGTGCCCCCAAAGAGCTTACAGTCTCATATAAACACAATCCTATAGGTGTCATAACATGGTTTGTTTCTGGAATCTGGCAGATTCCTTTAAAACGAAAAAAAAAAATAATAATAACAACAGCACAGCGTTGAACTGGAGGCGTTTGCAGCGCTCTCCATCCTCCTGAGCTGCCAATGTGAAATTCATAATTTGGAATTATTTGGCTGAACTCTGCCAGGACATCTTTACCTTTTGTGCTGTGGAGGTACATGGGAAGAAGCCCTTTTTCTGTGAATGCCGAGATTCCCGTAGCTCTGCACTCTGAAGAGGTTGAGAGGAGAGCTGTGCCCACAGTTCAGCTTTCCTTACCCTTTCACGTGTTTGTCAGCTTTCAGTGCCAGCCATGCGCGTACACATCCTCAGCTTCAGTGCACACTTTTAATCAGATTCGGCTCCTGTATGTTGACATCTTTGTCCAAGAGTGGTCCTGTTATTTGCAGTGGAAATACTGAAGTCAGGATTTTCGAACATGTACAACCACAGCATGGTCATATCTTTGACAATGAAAACCTCACGCAAACTGTACTACATGCACCATGTGCAAAATTAGAGAGCTATAATTTGGACAAATTAAAGTTAATTTTCATGGTAATGTGCAAAGGTGCTTCATGATGAAATCTGTTTGCTTGTCAACACTGTTTGCCTTTACCTATAGACCTGCACAAAGGAGGTTGATACGAATGGTGAAAAGTTTTTATTTACTGGGGACCCGGATCTGACATCCTACGGCTGAACACCACTCAGATCCTAAATGCAGCTTGAATAGCTTAAGTGTTTCTTTGGATCGAGAAGTGATTAAAAATGTTTTGCTGGAACTTCATCAGAAGAAAGTAAAGCTGACTGGATATAAAAATATCCAGCCCAGAAGGGAAATGTTTCAGCCAGTGGATTAAATGAGGTGGTCAAAATGCAAAATTCCTATAGACCCAAGTCTCCCCAAGGCCATCTGAATGCATCAAGGTTTTGTTAGGAGAAGGCTTCCCAAGCAGTGGCCATTTATAATCTTTGCTGAGATTTGGGGAAACCATCCCTCCATTTTTTTCTGACTTGTTTATTTTGTCAGGTCATTCTCCCACCAATTTAGACCTCATTTCCACTTCTTCTGCCTGCTGCTTCTTGCCCAACGGCTCAGCAATAAACTGTAGCAGTCACTGTTCTTTTGTTATTGCCCAGCAATTCACTGGGGTCCTGATCCTTGGTGATGTCTCCTACATGAGGCCACTAATAAAACATTTTAAAAATAAGGTATAAACTGTTCAATGCATATTGTGCGTCTGGGTTTGTGCAAAGTTTTCCCCGCCTTTCTTTTTGCACATAAAGTCTAAACTATCATTTTTGTTAGTGTAAGAAATAATTTTGTCATCACTTGAGCTTCCCTGATGGTAGAAAATGACTTTCTTCTCTGTCCTGTTGGTTCTACAATCATTCTTCCTCTCCATTTGCACTGGGCTTCATGCCTCCCCTTTTTCCACTGCTGGTTTATGGTCCTTGAGATAGACAGATGGACAGAAAGAAACACATGAATACACACACACACACACACGTTTTACTCTCTAGAGTGTGATGCTGAATGCCACCAGCATACCTGCGTCCTGTTTAAAATGCCGCTTAAGTGGAAAATTCCGGAAGTGTGGCAGTAGGGATGAAACAACGCGGTTAAAACAGCCGCTGACCCCGGTCTCTCAAAACATATATCTGCCCAAGGCAAATATCCTAATACTCAGCCATATTTTAATTTTAACAGCAGCCTTACCGCTGCTTTCTGGGGCCACCACTGGGGAGAGAGAGGCCTCACTATTTTCCCTGCCTCAGTGCTCGTACTCCGCATAGGCTTGACTAGACTTTATTTTGGCTTCTGCAACGCTTTCAGGGCAGACTGACCTCTTTACCAGACGCTAGCTTGTCGTAACCTTTACGCATCTGAACATTTTGTATTACCGGCGTAAGGGAGCAGTTGAAATTTATTCTCCTGCCTGCCCCAACCGTGTCAACTCCCCAGGACGAAGGTCAGCCACCGCGGAGCATTGCCCATGCACCTGTGTCTGCTTGAGGTGCTGCGTCTTCAAAGGTCTCTGCAGCTCCCGGCATGGCCTTTGCCACGCTCCCAGCAGCAAAGAGCAGCTGCCGCAGCCACCTCCCTTTCTCCAGGGGCTCCTGGTGTTGCCGACTCACCTTGTTCAGGCTCTGTTTCAGGCTGAACGTTTTGGTTGCAGGTAGGTAAGTGTGCTGGGTAGGAATTACACCTGGGCAAGCGACACATCTTTTACACAGCTTGGGCAAGCATGATTTGTACACCTGAAGGACACATACAAATCCTTGGACATCACTGCTTTCCCCCAAAAATCTCCACTTACAAACTGCATTTTATAGGCTCATAACAAGCCCTTCAATGTTAGGCAAAATGTTAGGTTGCCCATTTTTACCACGTTTTCCGCTTTTTGCCACTTTTTGCTCAGCTGTGAATTGCATCACGTACCAAGGACCTCCACAGGCTCCCAAGTGCAGGAAGGTACTCAGTCTCCTCTCGGCAAGGAGACAGGAGCATGGCACACACTCGGATGGGCGCTGGGTGGGCAGGTTGCCGTTAACTGCTCTGCAGCAGACGAGGTGTCTGTGGAGCCTCTCCATCCACCGGCCGTCTTTTCTTTCCCAGATGGGCAGCGTTGGGCAGGATCTGGGTAGAAGTAACCATCTTGCCGTAACAGCGAGAGGGCTGGGCAGAATCCCTGCAGCTGCAGGAGACCAACCTCTTAAGACAAATGGAAGGGAGAAAAAAAAAAAGATTGGATCTGTTTGATATGTGCAAGACTTAAATACCAGAGTACTAATCAGAGAGACCCAAACGAAGTACACTTCTTTGGCTCTGAGTGATTTCTAATTCTCCTGGCCCTAATGCTACTGCAAACAGTGGCTCAAAATTGGTCCCTTCTGGAGCAAATAAAAAGCAGAAGGGAAGAAAGGGTATTGTTTATTACTGCTTTCCCGTACACGTCCTTCCTTCAAACAAAGAAGTATGCAGTTACATGGACGATTTAGGGGCAGCAGCTGAGCAGGAATAACTATAAAATTCATGTTTTAATAACAACAACAATAATAAGCACACAACAGCATTTATAACCCTCGTTACAGGCCTGAGATATCATATCCATAGCAACTGCAGCAAGTGGTGAATGCCATATATTTAGAGTTTCCGTGCACCTGCCTAAAATAGCCACCGATAAATTATGCTGATGTTTGTGCCTTTCCGACAGTGTTTTAAAAGGCTGTCGATGCACTCTACAATCGTTCTGAGCCTTCGCGGCGCAGCAACGGCAATTTCACTTCCCTACCAAACCTCCGTGTTCTCGTGTTCGTCTCCCCTCTCATGTTTCTGAATGTGACAGATTAGTCAAAAAAGACACCTCGAAGGTGAGCGTGGCGGCGCGAGCGAGCGATGGGTGCAGGGGAACAGCTGCCGCTTGCTTCCAGCGTCTGTCGGCTTCCCCGCTCCAGCACCGCGGCTGTCAAAACGTGCCTACCGTTAATGTATTGAATTAATAAACTGTTGCAAGTAATTAGGGCTCTACCCTGCTCCTGTTGCAGACAGTAGCAACGTGATCACGCTATATGTTAATGGCGTGCGCATAAATAGTTTACGAAGAGTTAATGAATGACGGAGAGGTGTTGGAATACATGGCTAGTCAGTTGTGGAGATTGTTGCAGAGTCCAACAGGTCAATCGCGTGCTTGTAACCGTGGCTTGCAAGCATCTACAAGACCATCTGTTGATGTGCTTATTACATTTTATAACACAAACTTCTGATGTCTGCAATGTGCTTGTAACAGCTATTTATCTAGTATTATTAACTCTTTCAAAGCAACATATATTGTAACTTAATATGCAATATTACCAGCAAGAATTCCATCAACCTAACAGGGAGAGGGATCAAACTTCAACCCCATGTAATCGGCAGAAAGGGTCTGTCCCTAGTATATTATATTATTTTTGCGTTAGGCACTTTGGGTTTGCACCTCTTAAACTTTGGATGTACGTGAATCCTATTGAACATAAACCAGGCCCACCCAGGTGCCCTCTGGGGTGACGTGACATCGACCCAAGGCAGCGAGAGGGGCCTGCTATCATCGTACCAATACCTGGTAGAAACTTCCTGCATTTTCCGATTCAGTAGTAGCATCTACCCCCAGATCTTAAAATGTGTTTATAGGCAATTAAATGTCACAGTTCATTTGTAAGGAGGATAATTATGGCTACCGGGAAGAAAGAAACACGGGTGCCGATTGACTTCAGTGACTTTAAGCTCACCCATTTTACCTGCAGGAGAGTTAAAAGGACCACAAATGCTTCTAGGTTTTTTGGTTTTGGTTTTTTTTTAAACGTCGAGTATACAATCATTTATTTAAAATAGATTTGAAAAGAAACTTCTTGTTTGTCTCTGTATTTGCAGTTGACTCCAGATGGAGCTGGATATATGAAAATTAGGATTATTTGTTCTAGTTTCACAGAACATGTAAATGGAACCTGAAATAAAGTCAATAGTGTGTTAAATTATGGACTGTGGGTATTAATTTATACCAGATCTTTGATAGAGTTCTATACAGAATAAAAAGACCTAAACATTACATGTGCACGATACATACAAGAATATATATGTTTTCATTGATTAGTGTCTCCATCAGTTCGATGGCATGCTAGCATCAAAACTCCTTCAAACCTAGTGAAATCCAAACTATCTCACATTTGAAAGAAGAAGGAAAAATGTTTTTTCAAGAAGAGCATGGAAAAGCACAGCCTTAAAACTAATAAACTGGATCTCCAGCATAAAAAGCAAAAAAATATTTCCAAAAATTGATGAAGAAAAAAAAACCCTGACTCTTTCTTTGTTGAAATAGGATTGTTGACTTCCTGTAAAAGCCAGGATTGGGCCAGGTGTTGTTTCAAAGAGATCAAATTATCATTAGATTTTAGGGTGAATTAATGTACAACTGTGAATGGCTGCATATACATTTAAACTATATTGAAAAGGGTTTAAAGCAGTTGGAACATATTTCCAGGTGGTTTGGGAATGTGTAAATATTAGCACATTCTGAAGGTTGGTTTTAAAAGGCCCTTCATGCTCGATAGGTCTTGACATCAATTTTCCCCTAATTTACTCTGTGTGTGTGTGTGTGATGAGTGCACTGTATGACCACCACATACTTTAGAATGGATGACTCACAGAGGTGCAATGGCAGCAGAAGGAATATTGGTCTAAAGATGGAGGACGTGGAAAGAAGGTTGTTAATCATAACCAACTTGGGAAAGAAATTTCTAAAGTCTTTTTCAGGACATGCCAAATACAAGAAATTATAATACTCCTTTGTAAGATGGCTTTCTGTCGGCACCTGGGTACTCACTGCCTTTATCCCACTCTTCTGCCCTTATTCTTTTTATCACATGAGTGCTCAGAGTGGGCACGATGCTCGTGCTGTGAAGCGAATACGTCCTTCTCGATACGTTGTTTAGAAAACTACTGCATTTAAGCAAAGGAGTTAAAGGTATAGGAGGCTCTTGTTTTGTGTATTAATGAAATGAACTTGAGTCAGAAAAACTGGCTTCAAATATTTTCAAACTTTAGGTCAAATTAGAATACAGGATATAGAGCTAACACTGGTTTTGTTTAGAATTTTAAAAGAATTAAAACTGTCTTTTCTTTATTTATTTTAGGGGGGGGGGTGTCCAAGATTCTTTCTTTTATTGCGGTCTTAGTTTTCTCTTTCTGTACTTCCACTACCTACAGACAACTTGCCAAGGACACATGTGCTATGTGGCTAGACTGCTTCCATAGTAGAGAAAGGACTCAAGAAATGGACTTTGAATCTCAGTTGTTTCAATCCCAGTTACCAGCCAATTATAACCCCAACAGAGACAAACTGTCTCCTGTACATAATGCTTTTGTTAACTCCTCTGTATTCAACGCCACGTGGATACATTCAAGCTACTGCTTTTTTCTGGATGGGCTCCTCTAGCCCTGTCTGTGCTTTTATTCTGCCCCTGGAGACAGTCACAGCTAAGATTCAGTCCAAGTTGGGAAGAAGTAGCATAGCAGCTCTTGAGACCAGCCATCAAATAGTTTATACACACATAGCATACCTTTCTTAGCAACTTCAGACCACTATTCCAGCAAGTTAAAAAATATCTGGGATAATGAAGATATTTATCCAAATCATTTGGGCAAACCAATCAAAGCATTTCCCCTAGTATCTCTCCCAGCCACACACTCCCCATTTTCTTCTCTCAGAGCATTTCTGAAACTGGTATTCATGCAAATGAACTGGGGGAACACTGAGAATTTGTCCTTCAGCATCGTGTGAGCTTCTGGGTTTGTTTTGTGGGAGAGAGTTGTCATTTGCCTAGAAGTTCCCATAGTGAATTTATTGGTCTTCTGACGTTCCTGGCGCCAGGTCTGCATTCCCATAAAAGAAGCCAGAAGAAACTTCGGAAACAGAACCTTTATAGTATCCACATATTGGGCCGTATTCAACTCCAAAGTCAGCAGGTGCAACTTCCATTGATTTCAGTGGGAATTCTGTCTGCTTACGCGGGAGCTGAATTTGGTCCATAGTATCTGGGCATATTTCCCAAAAACTCTCTTCACTGAATGCAGGGAATGAACCAAAGCTTAATACACTTCTCTGCTGTCCCTAGGAAAGGAATCAGTCTGTCTTTTCAAGAGATCGTAGGGAAAAAAAATACCTGCTAGTCTTGCAAAGCTGCTTGTGCTGTTGTACCCCCATGTGAATATCTGAAGTTTTCCCACGAACTCACACTTCCCCTTGTTTAAAGAGTCTGTCCAAGATCACCTTTTTTTTTTTTTGAGGGTGAAAAGGAAGATTTTGTTCAGTCGTCTCTTTTTTTTTTTTATGGCACAATATTTGTTATGCAACAACTTTTAAACATCACTGAAAAAACCTTCTAATGCAAATAATTTAAGAAAGAATCTCTCCTGAAAACGAACGTGATTTTGTCTGCAGAAATGCTCTTTCTGCTAAGTCATCTTACACAGAAAAATAACCAGTTGCATTAGATAATATTTTACTTAAATCCCTCAGAGTGGGAGGAAAACTCTCAAGTGCATCTTTAAGACCCTCAGCCTTTAGAATGTGTCGTTAAAACTGAACATATGCTTAAGTGCATTCTTAAATAAGACACTTTTGAATAAGGTCTTACATGACTATCTTAATACCAGAGGATTTGTGTTTTGTAGTATTTGCTAAAATAAGTGTAGATAAATTAAAATAGTATTATAATCTCCAGGCAAAACTACGTGTGGGTTAAGGCATGAGATTCCCATTCGCCACTGAAATCTGGTGAGAGCAGATTTTTCAGGCGGATGTCCATCATCGCAGAGGTAGGATCTTATCGGAGAAGGCCATTCTCACAAGAGTTTGGCATAGTTTAGTTTATGTAAATTCAAGATAAACTGCTGAGTGAGATAGGAGGATGTCTGGCTACTTTCTCCACCTTCTTGATCCAGATGGAAATAACAGAGACGAGGCCATGTTGTTACCTGCTGAAGTCAAGTTGTCAAAATGCTCCTCCAATCCTTTGGTCACACCATATTCACTGTCAAACATGCCTTTGAAAAATCCTCTTGTAGGCTTCTAGTTGGCATAAATCTACTCGTGTATGTTTATAAAATGTTATTTTCACTTTCCACCACACAAAATTGTAGGAATTTTCCTGAGGTGGCAGCAGGGGCGGTTCCATCCAAGAGATATATCCTGGTGAGAAAGCAAGCTGTGTGGCATGGGCGCGGGGGAAATTCGAGCTATTTTCTTCCTTTCTTTCTAGGCGGTGGCTTTTCCTTTGCTTCACTCCAGATACTCATAGTATCAGGTATTACTCACAAAACAAACAGAACCATGCTGTAATTGTGGGATCTTTTAAATTGCCATTAATCCAGATTATCGTCTTTCAAAGGTGGACTCCTCAGAGCAGATTTCCTCAGATGTAATATATCAGCTTTACAGTCTCAACTATCAAGAATAAGTGGATAGAAGATGCACCCCTGTGCAGTGTGTTGAGGGGAAACCATGGCAGAGGACTGATTGCCTTGAGCAAAGTACCTTCCTACGAGGAACCAGTCAAAAGTTGGATCAGGCAATGCTAAAAGATGTGGTCCATAAAGGAGCCTTTTTCCCTTCAAAATTTTTATGCTGGTGGTCCTAAACACTGTTCTGCATCAGCTCAAGCCAAAGCTTTTCCTCACTATAAATATTTGTGCAGAGCCTCGCATGGGGAGAAGAGCATGTCATAAAGTATCTTCTGATTTTACCAAGCCTGAAGTACCTCGAGAAGAGGCTTTGAAGAGCATCAGCTTTCTGGAGGGGGTCATTGCTTCTGAAGAGCAAGAAGAGTGGACCTGCAGAGTCACTTTTTTCCTGGATCCCATACGTTAATCCTGGCATTTAAAGGCTGAAGCCTCCTGGCTTCCTCACATTCCCACGTCCCTGTGGAGCACAGCACGAGCCACTCTGGCTGTAGTGATGATACAGTAGTTTTATCACATGTACTGTAATATTGTTCCTTGTAAAGCGTAACACTCTTGAGCAGGCATAGTAAACTGAAGACAATCAAGTTCTTAAAGGGTAATATGCTTTTATGTGTTTAGTAGCTTATGGCGCTACATAACTTCAGAGCCCAAATGCAGCAGTAGCCTCTCCAAATCACGCTATTAATATCGTATAATGAGCAGTGCTGCTACTCCTGAATTCTGGCACACCAGAGGGTGATTTCCAGCACTTCTGGTCCCTAGTAAAAATGTTATCCTCTCTACTGTATATGCACTTGGGTTATGCTGGGCAATGCTGCTCGGGATTGCAGCGATGTCATTGTGATTGAAGGAGAGTTTTTCTACACTGACACTGGTATAATAAAAGATGGGAATTTGGCTTTTTGCTGCCTAGGAATTACCTAAGTTGCAGTAGAAGAGAAGTTTTCAACTGCAGAATAAGTTTTGTTTGCTCATGGGACCCCTCCAGGATTTCTTCACTGAGAACTGGCTCTTGTCCCCTACTTTAACCCAAAGTCAGGACACAAAGCATCTGCAGTGTTGCACAGTGTGACCTGACACGTCCTCGCAGCCTGAGTGAGGCTTTGGGCATTGCACCCAACCCCCTGGACAGAATCAGCATTTTTGACAACTTCTTTCGCTTCTGCCACAGTGAGAGCACTCCTGGAAGCCAGCTTGCCCATGTTGACGCAGGGGATAATCAAGACTGGAGCTGTATTGCAATGTAGCCAACAGCCCTTTCCCTCCTGAAGGTAGATGTGGATGATGCTCCTCTCAGCTCTGGCATTCAGCACTTCTGCAGCCTCTGGATTTTTGTGACAGTCCAGAGAACAGAACATGTCTCCACCTTCCCATCCACTCTCTGAGAATAGCTGGAAATTAAGGTTAAAAACTGCCTTGCCTTTGGGCTTTACTTTCCTCTGCCTCTCTGTAGGAGTCACAGGAGCCTCATGCCTAGAGCAGCCCTCTGGCACTACACAAGCCTTAGCAGCTGATCATGAGTTTGTGTGCCCTGAAATATTTTCTGAGATTTCACATGAAGATATCTGTAGAAGGACCACCAAAACAAAACAAAAAAACCCCAATAAATCAAGAAACACACAAATCGAAAAAACAAAAAAAAACCTGCTGGAGAACATTTCCAGACCATTACTAGAAGGTAGGACGAAGCTCAGATTAAATAACTCATGCAGTCTTATAGAGCACCGCTGTGCTTAGGAAAAGTGGGTTCAAAACTGCTCTTTCGGAAGGACGGCTGAGCAAGAAGCAGCATTGTAACTGCAACGCATCCCTTATTTGCCATCAGAAAGAGGAATGTGAATGGCAGTGGAAAACGACAGTAGTAGTGTTTGTGCAATGCATTGCCACTTCAGAAAATTTGATTTCTGGTAATAAACCATCACATATGCAAGGCTAACACAAATTAAGTCTGTGATACACCAAATGTCATCACATTTTCAAATCGAGAGCATCTTGCTCAGAAAATCTCTTTTGAGTTCCCAGTGCCTTAAAACAACTCTTCTGCAGCAAACGTAGCCGAGCACCGGGGCAATGAGCACAGGACAGAATGGAATAGTAAAGAACAGCTTTTTTTCCGCATTAATGGTATTTTGCTCCTTCTCACAGTAATTGGAATTCAGATGATGTTAATGTTCCCATTCTTATGTTAAAATTAATAGTAGACTGCTGGTATTTCAGCTAGACGTTAATTGTATAATATTCATATGACAAATGCTATTAGTTTTAGAAATCTTCCAGATAAACTTATATAAATTTGTCACCACAAACCCATGAAAAAACTTACATGCATATTGATTAGGGCTTTTCTATAGTAGTGCCAGAATCTCGAGTAGTCCAACACTAGCTGCCTGCTTCTAAATAAAGGTGAATATCCAGCTGCATCTCTCCATTCTTTCAGTGTTTTTTTTCTTTCAATTTTAAGCCTGTCATTTCTCACCGGTATGTAACACTGAAGAAATTACCTTCATACCAGGACTTACTTCCACAGAACATATTGTAGAACAGATTAATATTTTGCAGCTATTAGCTGAACATTATTTGAATTTGAGTGATTAGAAAAGGAGAATACATACAGGTCTTTCTGTAGAGATTTGGTGAGTGGCTGGTATACACTTTCCAAAAACAGGGGTCTGTAGCAGGATCTTTCAAGGCCTTTTCAGCTGCAGAGGAACACCACAAACCCAGTTCACCCCTGATGAAGCCTTACTGGTAGCAACATAAGAACAGTCTTCCAGGGGCCAGACCCTGAGCAGAGCTGTGGGGCCTCATGCAGGAAGGAAAACAAAATAATTGCAGACATGTGTCGGGGGCGGGGGGGGAAAGATGCAGCTTTACGAGCTTTACGTTACCTACCAGCCCCGTCCCACCAGTCACATCCCACCTCATCTTTGTCCACCCATGTCTCCTCCAGGCTCTCAGCTGCTGTTCATATTCACTATGGACCAAGAATCATCACTTCAGATGTCCTCTGTACTTCTCCTATTTTGGTGCTAGAGTGAAATACCAACTGCTTCCTTCCTTTACCATACCCACACAGGTATATTCTTATTTCCCTCTGCTCATCCCTCTAGCTGGGCTTTCCCCCCAACCTCCCCACCTGCACGTTATCTTCACAAACCTCCCACCCTGTGTTGCAAATAAGAGCTCCCCAGCTGGCACAAACTGCCGGAGATCCATTGAAGTCACCTGTCTGATGATCTTCCTGGATATTCCATTGTAAAAACTTAATAGCATGTTTTATTGTCATGCTATTTGCATTAGAGCTACAAGCCAGATGTTAGGATCATTATTCTGTTGTTCCTTGAAGATTGTACCAGCTATTCTTTTCTTCCAGTCCTCCACTATCTCCTCAGCTCATCCATGACTTATCCAGACAAGTGTTTGAAGCATCAACGTATTTTCAAGACAAGCAGGCAGTTTTAATTCAACTCTCTTCTCCTGTAAAAGGAGGCACCAGTCTGACTATGAACTGCAAACTGGCTCGGTGGAAAACACACTGAAGGAAGCTTTTTTGAAAACTAGAACAAAGGGAAGGTGCAACTACTTCTCTTAGTAATTGAAATGTTGGCTATTAAGGGCTATTAAGGCAAATAAGTACTTAGCAGTGTACAAAATCCCAGAAACTCATAGAGCTCGACTCTTTACTTATGACCGTTAGCAAATGACTTTCACAAATGCTCTGCAGTGGTTTGTGTAACCTG
>Ga0065711_1045687_pt1 | contig 13317 bp, 9 predicted proteins | sample Hoacrofraction12_FD_59098 | JGI IMG/M metagenome (GOLD analysis project Ga0065711, IMG submission 59098) | Hoatzin crop microbial communities from Cojedes, Venezuela - Epithelial fraction 12 v2 (version 2) | ecosystem: Host-associated > Birds > Digestive system > Esophagus > Crop | place...
AGGGCTCCGTCACCCTCAGAGGGAAGAAGTTCTTCCTCATGTTCAGCTGGAGCTTCCTCTGCTTCAGTTTGTGCCCATTGCCCCTTGTCCTGTCACTGGGCACTACTGAAAAGAGTTTGACCCCACCCTCCTGACACCCACCCTTCAGATATTTGTAAGCATTTATAAGGTCCCCTTCCAGAAAGTAGCCCTCAGCTCTCAAAGTCAATACCTGCTAGGGCCCAGATGTAGTAATTTTTATGGAGCATTGCATTGCTTTTTTTAATCTGCTGCCTTTGTTGAGTTGAATACAATAACCCATTGTATTTAAGATTTCATTATAACAGTTGTCTTACAGCTGGCTCCACAAACTATATATGAGCATCTCTTTGGAGCTTTTATAATTCTAATAAGCCAATGCTCCACAATTTACCTGCTTTTTCAGAGCTGCTGAGCAACTGCAACTGGTATTGAATACAATATACAGGAGTGTCCAAATGATATAAAGAAGGTGAATTGCCTTCTTTGTCTGAACGTAGTTTGAAAGTTTCCTCTCACGGAGGTTGCACTGGAAAGACATTTGCAAGGGGGACTGTTTGTGGGCAGCATTACCAACACCGTGCGTCTGGAGCACGGGCACTGAGGAGGCTGTCATCAACACGAGAAGGCCAAACCCCACTAGAAAAGAGCTACAGAAGCACATTCCTGCTTGGAAGGCTATTTATTCACTCGCCTAAGGACAGAACAGAGGTGTGAAGCGGGAGCTGGGAACAAGATGAAGGGAAAGAAAAAGGCAGAGTGAGATGGTTGTGTACCTGGAGCACCCTCCTGGAACTCGTGACTGAAAAGACAGAAGACAAACGTCATGATTCAGGAACTTCACCACGAAGAATTTAGCAGTCAATAATGAAATGCGCTTTAATCTTTAGCAAGAACAGAAGAGCTTGGACTAAATCCTTAATAAACTTGTTAGAAAACGCCACGATTCAGTTTAGAAAACACATATTCATCTTTTTATTGGCATAGGCCTGTGGATATCCTGGAAAACACAAGCAAAGTGATGCAAAAGCTGAAGTGACAGCAGGTGGAAACTAATCTCCCTACCTTCCCGTGCTGCCAGACAGGGTCACGTCATCTCTGCCTTCCAACCTGAGCTGATTTGTCACACAATACATGGCCTATTACCTCATCACCTTGCATTTCATTGGCAGAATTTCTATCCTGAAGATATCTCCTTCAGTTGCTGAGATCTGTAATGCTGCAAGTGAAACTGGGGAGATCTCTGGTGGGAACAGTCTCTTTTTGACGGAAGTCTACTGTCAACAGTCAGGGAAGGAGTCTACTGTGCATATACATGTGTGTACAGGGCTCTCATTGCTTCTCCAGCTCTTGTCTGCTTATTTAAAAACCATTAAAACCCACAAATGCTATACTGAACTCACTGATTACATAAAACTGCTCCTGACCCTCTCCCCAAGTCTTGATAAAACCACTTGTCCCACACTTAGCCAGTACAGCGTCTTGCTCTCTTTCTCCCTCTTCCTTCTTTACAATTTTTACAAATCAAAAAATTACAAATTTTTACAATCATTACAATATTTTACAATCAAATGGTACAATTGACAGGCCTTTGCAGCCTGCTCTGCCTAACTGGACCTCCATGAAAACAAAACTACCCCAACACGAGCTCTTGTTCCTACACAAGTTTAAATGCGGATGGTGGGTGGGAGTTTTAGCCTGCTGTCAGTCTACCATCCACAGCTCTCTGACTTCTCCGTGCCTTATTCACCTTGCATTAGCGACAGCGGGTGGCTTGCTTTGGGATGCTCGTTTTATACAGCCGGGGCGTGAAAAATTACAAGGCGGCTCTGAATTTCCTAACTGTTCCGTGGCTGCTTCTCCTAAAAATAGCGACACGTTCTGTTGGACTGTACCTTCACTTCTTTGAGGGAAACGGCACCGTTTCCCAGAAGATGTTGAAAACTTGCCAGAGTCACACTAGAGTAACAGAAATTGAAAAACAGGGGAGAATAGCTGAATGTAGTATTAGAAAAGTTGACGTTTCTGCTCGCACTTACAGGGCATGGGGGACAAACAAATCATGTCTGTCGGTTCAGGGTCATGAGTTTGACTTCATCTCTAAAAGCTGCCCACAAGCCCTACAACACCTACCAGTCCTACTAGTCCTACTAGCAGTCTGGCTTATCCCTGCTCACCCCTACAGTCCTGCTTCATGAAGTAACCTGTAAAATCACCTATTTTTATTTTGATATAAACATCAGAACATATTTTAGAGGCCTGTTGTCTGATTCATCAGATTTCACATGAAAAACAGGCTTAAGTGCACTTTGGGTAACCAACACTAGATTATGCCAAACAAACTGACAGATCTGTTGGAAAAGATAACTGACTTGCTTGGACAAAAGAAATGAGATAAAGTCACAACTAACTAGGTTTCAGCAAAGTGTCTGATAGTGTGACATGTAAAAATCATTGGTGAAGTTGAGGGGGTTGGGGCTGCTCATAGAAACACTGCTCTTTTGAATTCAAGGACTAAAATGTTTAAACTCAGTTATTGCTTTGGAGGGAAGTTGTTAAAGAAGTTTCTCAAGATCCTGTCTTGAGAACAAACTTACTTAAACTCTCCATAAAGTTTAAGAGAAAATAATCTTTACGTGGTCATAATACATGTTTTGGTGATGTCTTCAATACAGGAGGAGAATAAAAGATAATTTTGGAAGATTTGCATGACCATGCAGGCTGCAGCGAGAATAATGGGATTAAATAGGATAGAATAAGGTGTCAGGTCACAGAGTTAGGTACCTTCACCACATCCCTAATGAGTCCATTCGGGGGAAAAATTTGGCCACTTGTTGAAGTTTATGTATACTAGACAAAAATTCTTTATATGTTATATTGGTTGAATTTTGACAAAATATTACAGCATTAGAGTCAGGAAGCAATTGCATTGTATTAATAAGTTGCACCAATTGTACACGAGAGTATAGCATAGGGGAAAACCCAAGATTTGTCTTCAGCCATCCCTGTTCTCTTTGCAGCTCACTGCAATCTGCAGCGCATTTCCAAAATCCAGAAGCTGTCACTCCAGCAGCAACGGATAAAGGTTCTTTATACTCCTTCTCTCATCCTACTGGGTTCCCACATTAGCACAAGCTGGAATTTGGCACAGAGGGGCTGCTTTTTGCAGAGATGCTTACATCTATTTTAGGAACATCTGCTGTAATAAAAAAAAGCGTGGCACATACTCCATGACTTGCCACATAATCCTCATGTGGCAAATAACTGAATATAAAATAAAACTGACAAAACCAATAAACGGCAGCAATGCCAGGAATAATAATCAATAATGTAACTCCGCTTTTAAGGGATGAAACATGAAGGTCACATTGTGGCTAATTGCAAACTTTGCAACCCAAAACATCACAGCTCATTGTGCGACTATAATTTTAACTTCATGCTCAGTCAGATCACATCAATGATATGAGGCTCAGTGACCTTCTGCTAGTTGGCCAAGATCTCAGACAATAGCCCAACGCAGCCATGATTATACCTTCTGGTGTGTTGGCTATTCAGGCCTCTTGTTTCCTAAGGAGTCATCGACAATAATTGCTAATTGGAACTACATCACAAGGAAGTGAATTCTGACATCTGACAACGAATGCAAATATTTGACTTAAACACATTAAAGGCAATTTAATAATTAGGGGTATATCTGTGGTGACATACATTAGAGTATGCTTTAAGACCTGTATGTGAGGAAAATTCAGACTGCAAGTTTCCAAGCAGTAATCCTGCAGAATAAACTAATGCATTTTCGTGTCTCAGATCCTTGCGGCCTATCTTAAAATCTTGGAGAGGTAGTTCAGCAAACAGAAACTGTTCACAGAATCTGTATGCACTCAACATAATAAATATTAGATGAACAATGCACCTATGTTTCTGTCTTTCACCCCTGCGACCTCTCTGACCCGATAGAAAAAATAAAGTCAAGTCATATTTTCCTTCATTTTTTACCGAATGCGCTCTGTACAGTATGGGCATAAGGGTTAGCATATATCTAATAGATAGCTGAATGTGTCAGATAGATGAATCAGCCTTCTGTGACCTGATGCTATAGTGAATTATTAGATTATATGATATAAAATGTTCAGACATCCGAGGAGTTTTTGGCTATACTGTAGGAGCAGCAAAGAATGAGAGAAGTCTTTTGTCATTACTACAGTCTTCAAAAACAATGGGAATCATACGGTATACACTTATTATCTTGTTGCATTCTACCAAGGAATAGGAAGCATTAATTATATGGCATGTGTTTTTTAAAGTTTCCCATAAAATAGCTCCACATGTTGTCAGTGATGCCAGAAACATAAAGATCATTTTTTACTTCTTTAATTTTCTGTTCTACTGTCCATTCAGACGTCACAAAGACAACTTCGTAAGTTGTCAGGTATTATGTCTGGTCAATTAATGATACATGCTGTTTGCATAACATTATATTGTCTTAAAGGTGATGTCTGCAATAACCTTTTTAGCAAGGATGTACAGCTCCACGCTGGTGGCCCATTCTCTGTACCTGAGCCCTCTATTCTGGATTTCTTTACACATCAGCTTCATACCTCAAAGCAAAACTTCGGGGTGGAGTAGGGGTCCACAAACCTGCTTGTAGAGCAAACATCTCCCTGTTCTGGGTCAATTGTAAGAAAGGATTTGTCAGAGGGGATGAGTAGATACCTAGACAAGGGAAACTCAAGGAAGACGGAAGGCAAAGAAATGAGCCGGGCGAGTAACCTCTTTCTGCGTGTGTGCCTCGCAGTTCCCTCCACCCTGCTGGCGCAGGATCCTGCTCACTGCTGAGTATTTTGCTCTTATTCCAGCAAAATCTTGACATCTTCCCAGACTTAAGAAAGGAAGAAAGCCTGGTAAAGTCAAAGGGATGGTATTTATGCATTAAAACATAGCCCATACAACATAAAGCTGGTTGTAAAATAAAGAATAATTTAAATCGGGCAACTCGATGCATGCCTTAAACTTCTCAAGCGAAAAACTGAAAAATAAGGAATATCTTTGTTACAAGATTCTCGACAAATGTCCCCCAGGGTATACAGCAAGTCCAGAGACGTATTCCATGCCGTTGTAAGGATCTGCCTTTGCACTCTCAAGCAGTCAGAGTGACAGGGGGGTAGGAGAAGTATGTTTCACTTGCTGATGTTGAATGTGGAACGTGTTCCTACAACTTGCACCAGCTCAGAATGGGGATCTTTCCTACTACGGTGCAAAAATAAACCCACGGCTTAACAACAATAAAAAAATTTGAATATAATCCCAACAGATAGACATCTTCGGTTCTCTGTAAAAGTGTCCAGACCGGTATGAAAAAGAGTTTAAAGTCCATTTGAGATGCTGCAATAGAAAGTAGCTGGTAGGTGGGGACGAAAATGAAATGGAAATATTTAACATTCATTCCTGATAGAAGCTCTCTGTGAAGTGCAGGAAATCCTCGGACTTATTTTTTTGAAAAATTAAGAAGAGAATGGGCGCACTTCTTTTTAATCTCATCCAGACTTATCAAAACCCATATTATTTTTTTTTCATCTCTTTCTTTTCCTAATAATTTTAGAATTGATTAGTCTTATTGCTCTTTCCTGCCAGTCTTGCTCTTCATTTCTATTGTGGAAGAGATCTTTGTGTGACGCAGGTAGTGCCCCGAGTGTTTGATCTTTGACCTCCACTCAGAGACTGTTTTATGTAGAAAAGCCCCGTGATTATTGCCATTACTTTCTTTAACCTACTTTTTCACCTTGAAGTGTAAAGGGTCACAGCTAGGGCCTGGCTCTTATTACAGTCTTTAGATGAAGCATATACTATGAAAAGAACTCTGTTTTTATTTCTTAGGAATTATGGCTTTCAAGCCTTTGAATTCCATGAAGATAATTACTGTTTTGGCCACCTTTTTGTCTGATATTTGATGCTGCTGAGTGGAATAAATTACCTATCTAACAAGGAGGGTTAATTGGTAGTTGCAAGCCAATGTGCATGCTCTCTGCTAACTCCCTTATTATTTTTCTTAAACTTTCATGTGAACTATCGCCCCGCAGACCGCCTTGTTGTTTTAACCCTTCCCCTCTTAACAGCAGCTGCGGATGACTATTTAATTTCGATTATCCTAAACTGGACCAGGATTTAAAACATTTATGTGCCCACAACTATGGGACTCATAATAATCTGAGCCTGTCGTGAAGTGTGTAGAGGGAAGAGGGTGAGACACTGGAGAACTAAGTATTTTTTTTTGTTATTTTCCTCATTAAGGTGCTGGAAAGTGGCTCACCACCTGTATGAAGACAAGAAACAAGTGTGTTGCTGTTTTTAATATTATCATGACTATTACTGTTATGAAGTAAGTGGAACTAAAAATACTTCGCAGAGGTAAAACATTGGTGCCAAGTTTTGCAGATAATTGTTCAGTGTGAATGAAAGCTTTTTAGGACTGTAGCTCTAAACAAAATTGCTTAAAGCACCTTGGTAAATGCCATGAAAAGTACAACATGTGTATCAGAAAATGTGCTTGGGGTGCTGGCTGCTGCCCATGTCCTTGATGTCATTATCTAATATTTCCATATTTTAGCAAGTGCCCACCGTGGGATGAACGGTCGGCAGTAGTTTCATGCTGCACAAAATGAAAAGTGCCCCACGCCTGGGTGTTCGAATAACTGTGATATTATTATAACAATTACAGCATTTAATATATGGGATTAGTCCTTCTGATAGCACCATTAGCCATCACTATACGCTGTAATAGGTGGCTTCATCTTTGTTATGACATGATCTTTCCTACTGTTTATTGACTTTTCAATGCCAGGGGGAGGGAACATTCCCAGCCCCCCAAACCTTTAAGAAGCTACTGTAAAGCTGTGGTTTTATTCTCAGCTGGAATGTTTAGAAACCCTCAGAGCTAAATACCTCGGTGTACTGCTTAAACACCAACAACAGCCTTATGGGGCCTTGCCCGACTTTAAACACATCTTTTTTTGTTGAGAATATTGCATTCTGCCACAATTCTGTAGGCTAACCCTGGGCTCACATTAAATATACCAGCTTCATTGAAGCTTACTGAATTGGACTGAGTTGCTTTTTGTTTTATTCTCTCTTTACTTCACCCCCGACTGAGACTGGACAGCCTTTCTTCTAGTGGAGCGTGCTTTAAAGCATCCCAAAAGAAGGGAAGGGGGTGGAGTGGCTGGGGGAGGGGGGCAGGCTGGCTCGTAAGGAAACCAAAAGGTGCAGCTTAGGCCCATAATTAGTCTTGATCCTTAGAGTCTAAAATATTTTAGCGCCAGGTTTCTGATTGCAGCGCTGCAAAGTGGATTTGGGAATGCAGAAAAGTAATTAGGTCTGTGCATTGAAGTGTGGAGAGCATTTAAAAGTGAATGGGTGGTTACTACATTCTTGGCAGGCTGTTTTTTATCTTTTCATGCTCCGCTGTTGTTAGAGATGATGGGTTTATTGCAGTTTTAGCACTTTGGAGGTGGCTGTGTTTTTCTTAACCGAGCCTTTCACTTTCTGTCTCTTAGAGGAATACTTGCGGCAGAAGGAAGAGTGAAGAAAATGTGAAATCATAAAAATAACGTCAGCCTGTAATCCCCCAAAATATTGTTTGCGGAAGCAGAACAAGCAAGAATAAACCACAGGCCTGCAACAGGCCACTTGCAAAGAATCCGGGTTTAATTAATGACTCATTCTGTATAGAACCAGCTGGAGACAATGGTCACCCCAAGGAGAAGAAAAACAAAACATTTGATTCTCTGTCGGGCTATGTTCACATCGTCATCTGTACAAACCACCAGGCAGAAAGCGCTAGAACCACCAACCTGTTTATAACTCCAGACTGGTTTCCCAACATGGATGACCACAGCGTGCAAACGGTGGGACAACATCTAGGAATCTCAGCCAGGCAGCTGCATACCCACTGCAATTCTTAATAATCCACATTATTATTATTATTATTATTATTATTATTATTATTATTATTATTATTATTATTATTACTATTACTATTACTATTACTATTATTATTACTACTTATCATTAAGGATATATATACACTTAAAATAACAATACATAAATTTTCTTGTTAAATGTATTGTTTTTAGAGGTCTGGCTGTTGAATTTGCCCTCCAGAGGCTCGCAGCTGCTGATCTGAAGTCATAGAAACTTTGCATTAAAAGAAAAAAATTCTAGGAATGAGAGAGGAACTTGTGTGTTTCTGAAGGAGGAAATAGCTTCACTGGTTTTCTGTGCTCCAACTGCAGACTGCTGCATCTAAAAGCTAGGGCAGAAATATGAGGAAATACTGGGCCGTAGAAAAGTACAGGAAGGGCACTTATTAACTCAGAGAAATTGCTTAAAATATTGGGAAGGATCTGATGAGATACAAGGAGAAGAACACATGGAAAGTGTACAATAGAAATCTGATAAACAGATAACCTTGGGGTACCATAATTGTATTTATTTTCAGATTATTCCTTTTAACTAATTCAGTTCTCTTTGTCAGGGACTCAGCTAGGTTTTGAAAGATATTTTAGGCTTATTTTCTACTTTTTTTAATCAATTTTTAACTGATATAGTCTTTTTCTTCTATTCAGGTCACCTAAAAAATTTCGTTTAATCTTTGGGTTCACTAGATATTTATTCACATAAAAGCTTTTTTTCTTGTCCAGATAAGCTTTTAAAGGGGATCTAGTATATTTTTCTTCTCTTTGGTGCGATGCCTGGAAAATCTTTCATTTTATTTGGTCCTTTCTGGTAGGCAATATTGATATCAGAGGTCTCTCACGTGTGTGAATGCATGGTAGAAGAGATTCAGCTCTTGCAGGATGTACTTGCTACCTCTTACGTCTGGCAGGAGGGAAAACAATGCTCTTTTATACATGCCCTAAAAGGTTGACTGCAGCTGAGGAAGAGAAGAACTCTGTGCGATTTGGGATTTTCACATATCTATTGGTAGGTTTTAGCTTTATAAAACCAATGTCAGTTTAAGAAAATTTGAGATCTTTCTCCTACCTTTGGGAGCCAAACAACCGACACCAAAGGTCTTCCTAAATTCTGGAGCATGGGATGACAGGGAGTGATTTTGGTCCGTTTGGAATTAGTGTCACTAGTCAGGAAATCTCCATTAGTGGAACTTTAAGACTCCAGTAAGACACTGGACGAACATTTGCTGGATGACATTGGAAAATTATTTCCCAGGTTCCTTTGAAATGCGCGCATCTGAAGTTACTCTGAGCTTCTTGCTATTGATTGCATGTCTGAATCCTTTACATAACTCCTGCGTTGCACATATTACTTCCAGAAACACCAAGTCTTATGAAACAGGTTCCAGGAACCACGTGTAAATGTTGGTGAAACAACAGTGACAGGACACTTCCAGCTCTGAAACATCAGGTTTCGAACTGCCGTGTCTGGAGAGATGAAAGAGAAACGCAGAAACAACAGTAAAACCTGAGGAGACCTACCGGTATTCCACCAGTTTCCAGGAATGAATAAATCCCAGGAAGCATCTGCCTGGCACTCATGGAGGTGAGGGGAGTGAGCTCACAGCCAAGTTACATGTGCTCTGCAAGAATGACACTGACTGCTCTTAAAGCTCCTTGTTGCTTTTTTGAAGCTCGGTGTTATGAGTCCGTTCCATCACCCCTGAGCCACAGCTGATTAACCTTCCGCATGCTATTGCCTCGGTGTATTCCCCTTTTTGTACATAAAGCAACTGAAGTTTTGAGAACCACCATAGAAAAAATGGGGTTTGCTGCTCTCTAAACCTCATCTTTGTGCAAATGATATCCTGCTTCTGCAGTGTGGAAAGACAGACGAAAAACACAGGTGGCTAAGGTCCTGGGTCTCCAAACAGCAGCAGGACCAGTCATAAAAATGAACACCAACAGGTCAACAAAATTAGTCACTTCTGCACTATTTTTTCTATTCCACTCTATGTGCCACCACTTTATTTCATCTATTAAGTAGCAGCAAAGCTGTACTGTCACCTGGCTGTGATTTGACCAGGAAGAAATCAGCACAAATTACAGCTCTGACACCATCAGCTCCCTGAGTTGTAGGAGTTGAGGAGAACTTTCTGACACAGAGATGCTGGAGAGAGGAGGGAATGTGGCGATGAAGCAACACATGGGGCACGCTGAGATCTGCATTTCTCAGTCGTACCTCGCAGTGCTGAACATCGCGTGGTGGAAGCAGGAAGGGTAGCGACCTCCTTCATGACTCCAGGGAGAAGCCTGTGTGTTCCTTGCAATGAAGTTACATGTGGAAAGAAACAAAGATAAGCGTACCAACAGGCTGAAGGTCTGTGCCCACAAAAGGGAAAGATCTGGGAGTGAAGAAACTGGAAAAGACAAGAGTCATGGAGGGAGAAATGACCATTTATTTCTTACACCTCTCAGCGTGACGTAGCGAGTGTGAAAACTTGCTTGATGCTCTCCAAGCAGGCTACTGGTAAAACCTAAGATCATGTCAGCCTTTCCGTCCCATGACAGATCACACCTCCAGAGGCCGCAGAAGCCCAGCAGAAATGGGTGAGAAAGGAGGTTAGGCACTTCAGCAGAGCCGAAAACCACCTCCCTCGACTGACTGATAATGTGTTCTTACTGATGTTCGAGTTCCATACCAGCAGAAGAAAAAAAGAATTAGGAGGGGCAGTTTGCTAAAATGGCAAGAGCAAAAAAAGACAGGAATAAGAGAAAGCAATGAAGTTCATTTAGAAGCATTCGAAGAGAGCACGTCTCACACGGCACTGCAGGTCGGCATTGGTGCCTTGCTCTGATGCTGTTGGGGTCAAGGCGCACGTGCCTTGTGTGGCTGTGTCCTGGAGGGTTTCTGCTCGAGTCTCACCCACTTTGATGTACAAATAAAAAAAGGGGGGGTTATAGTAGCGAAACATGTCGAAGAGTGCTTCTTCAGAGATCTGTGCCTGTCCTGACAAGCCAGGTTGTTGACAAAACACATAATTCCCCAAAAGCAATGTACCAGAGTAATCTCATGCCACCCTGGGCACATGGGACAGTGCAAAGTCCCCCTCCATGACACTGGCTATGGACGCAGATGTCCCAAACACAAAAATCCCTCATTTTTTCGGAAGGCTCAGAACCCAAATCAAGTCTGATCTTACATTGTGCCTTTAGCTCTATATCAGCTGGAGCCAAATCCCAACTCCCAGCACTGCTAAGCTTGGTGGAATCCGGCAGTTTGTCTGTATTTTGCAGGGGCAGCCTGTTTGATGTTTTTTAAGGAGCTGTATGTTTTGTATTATATACAGCAAGTTATAAAATATATTGAGATAATTTATCATTTTCTTTTAACTTCAAAATTTAAAAAAGTCTTATAAACAAAACTTAGGGTGTTGATTTAACTTTAATATGACACAAAATGTGACCGTAGGATAATATTTTTAAATTAAATGCACATTTGTAGGTAAATATTATTTTGCAGCCAGGTGGTTCAGACTAATGTTCAGGTTTAAATTGCTCAGTGTACTTATTTATAGAACTTTTCTGAATTATGACATCTGTTAAAAATTTGTGATGTTAAAATAAGATGGTTTTAGGAACGGAAAACTTTTTAAAGTGATGGTTAATTTAGGAAATCAAATTTATTATACTTGTGATAACAATCACTAAACTTGAAAAATCTGAAACCCTTCTTAGCATATGTAAACTCTGAAATGTTTCTAAATAATGCTGTCGCAATTCTCCAGTGCCTATTGTTTGAACTACTTTCTACTGTAAAAGCTCAGATATGAACAGGGTTCTGAAATTATACTCGGAAACCTTAGGAAAGGGAAAATAATTTCCTATGCTATTTTATGTCAGTGTAAAAGTTGAGTTTGTAATGGAGTCAAAACAGAGATGGAACTTCCAAGAAGCCATGAGTTTCCATAATTAAAGAACTTTCCTTACCATCTAGGTGGGAATCCTAAAAATTATTGTTATTCCTTTGTGCAACCTCATAGATTTCCCTCAAACTACCATAATCATGACAGATTTGTTGCTCTTGCAAATTCTGTCATAGCATCAATTGAGTATCTTCTGCAAAATTATCATCGTTGGGTAATAGTAACCCTAAAATCTGAAAAGAAAAAAGCACATACTTTTCCACTCATGCTTTTAGCTATGTCTTCAACCTGACAGTTGAAAGAAAATCCAGTTTCATTGATGACTGTCATTAGCCTAGGATGGCTAGATCGCAGTTTTGTGACAAGTTTCAGAGAAGTCCCCTAGAGAACTTCTATTTTCGCTAAGATGCAGAACCTGAAAAAATATCTTCTCACTCTTTTTATTTTCTATCCCTGCTCGGCAACTCTCCGAGTCCCATGAGAATTTCTCTGGTTTCTTCTGTCAAAATCTCGGGAATCTGCTCCTCTTTGCCTTTTTTGACTTCCTCACATGCAGGGTGCTATATAAGTGTAAAGTACGACTATTTCTTTAGGAGACATGAACAGAAGTTCCAGAAGACTGATTCTCTTCAAGCCTTTCACAAAAGTTTGGTGAGGATTAATTAAGTGTCCTTTTTTCATCTTTTAAAAAAACAATTACACAAATAAAGGAGTGATTCCAACATCACCCTGCCCCACAAATGCTCTTAACTGTGAAATTACTAAAAAAAAAAAAAAAAATTTTACCACAATACCAATATTACCGAATCCAGATCTAGTAAAAATGGGGAATTGCCAGTAGCATTGAAGGCAAATTCTATAATTCCATTTTCATGCCAACAGTCAGACAACAGGAGAAACCGCTTGCTGTTGTAAGTCTAGATGTCAGGTCTGGTATCTGGATAGAGGATGTGCTTGTGCCTTGCTACCTGAACCACAGCATCAAATCAATGTCATTCGGGACCTGGCATAATTCTGACAGCATCCCTGATCATGAAACTTCCAGGACCACATTCTTAAACCACAGTGAAATCACTGCCTTTTGAACACGCTTAAAATCACAGAGGTGCTAAGACCTTTCTGAAAAAGGATAGATTTAGGTGTATCACAGAATCACAGAATCACAGAATGTTTGGAGTTGGAAGGGACCTCTGTGGGTCATCTAGTCCAACCCTCCTGCCAAAGCAGGGTCACCTACAGCAGGCTGCACAGGACCTTGTCCAGGCAGGGCTGGAATATCTCCAGAGAAGGAGAGTCCACAACCTCCCTGGGCAGCCTGGGCCAGGGCTCCGTCACCCTCAGAGGGAAGAAGTTCTTCCTCATGTTCAGCTGGAGCTTCCTCTGCTTCAGTTTGTGCCCATTGCCCCTTGTCCTGTCGCTGGGCA
>Ga0065711_1045688_pt1 | contig 13316 bp, 14 predicted proteins | sample Hoacrofraction12_FD_59098 | JGI IMG/M metagenome (GOLD analysis project Ga0065711, IMG submission 59098) | Hoatzin crop microbial communities from Cojedes, Venezuela - Epithelial fraction 12 v2 (version 2) | ecosystem: Host-associated > Birds > Digestive system > Esophagus > Crop | place...
GACCTGGTTTTCAACAACTGGCATCCAGCAACTTCATCAAGATCAACATCTCCTGCAGACTGTGGGCACGGGCCGCACCAGATACATCAGCCGTGAGCTCCGGATGCAGCAAGTGACCGCCCATCACCACCCATCACCTCCCCTGCCACGGAAGACCATTACGACAGATGGAGCCCAAAGTCATGGATTAAATGAACTCAACGGACACTTTAGAGTGATGATCCATAGACTAAGGGAATGGTATCCGGAGACAGGAGAAGTGGTGGTGATCAACTGGACAATGGGGGACCTGGGCATGATGTAGATGGTATGGAATAAGGGGTGGATAATGTCCTGGGTTCGGCCAGGACAGGGTTAATTTTCACTGGAATCCAGGAAGGGGCACAGCCGGGCGGGCTGACCCCACCTGGACAACCAGAGCCCGGTATTCCATACCCTGTGCCATCACGCTGGGTTCTGGTGGGAGGGAGCGGGGCGGTGGGAACTCACTTGCGGCTCGGGAGCGCGCGGCGGCGGTCGTGGAGGGCGGCTCTGTGGGTTGTGCGGTTTGTGTTGTGGTTTCTCCTTATCTGTATCGTTGTCGTTCCTGTCCCCTCTGTCTGCTGTTCTGTTAAACTGCCCTTACCCCGACCCACCAGTTTCTGCCTGGTTCTTTCCGTTCTCCTCTGCACCCCGGCGGGGGGAGCGGTGGCCGCGTGGCGCTTTTGTTGCTGGCCACAGCCAAACCAGAACATCTTCCAATGAAGAATTTACAGAGCAGGTGTATGTATTTTATATATACATATAATTTTATATATGTGTGTATGTATACATAAACACATAAAACTACGGTAAGTACCGGACTGCTTATGTCTGCTGAAAGAAGTTTTCACCAACTTCTTTGGTGCAAAAAAAGGCCTCTGCCATTTCTGGCACTTACTAGACACGTGGAAGGTAAGCAAGTGTCTACAGAGTAGACATAAACAAGTACAAAAGAAGTCTTGGTGTTGGAATGGTTTTCACCCTGACTACTGTCCAAGAAAAGAGGCCATGGGATCGTCAGGTCTCTGGCGCTTCATTCGATAGGCTTCCATCTCCTCTTCCGTTGGCTCCCTGGTTTCGTATACGCTGTTGTACGGTCTCTTCCTCTCATCTAACTGCATGGTTTCTTTAACGTGGAGAAGACGAGCCTCTTCTGCATTTAGTGCCTGAAATGAAAGCAAAGAAAAAAAAAAAGCCACAATGAAAGTCAAGCAAAAAAAACCCACGGAAAGTTCATATGAGATTCTAGTAGAACGAACACGCAGCAGGCAGAAGGGTGGGATAAGCAATGCACATCTGTCCGGCCCCCCTAAGCACACTTCATTTAATCCTCATGTTTTAGTGTTCAACATAAAATGATGGTAAAATGGTATTTTGCAAACACGATACTCTGATCTCTTTCAGCTGCCAACATCGAGCAAGAAACATCTTGGTTTTACCTAAAATGTAATCACCATCCAGCAAGTGCAAAAGCAGGTAAGCAAGCACGTGATCCTAGGGGTTTGGGTCTGTTTGTTGGGGTTGTTTTCGGTTTTTCTCCCCTCCAGTCGGAGTGCATTTGTTTTTTCAAATGCTCTTTGAAATACATTGGTTTCACACTGTGAATATCCAGAGGCAGGCTGCTGCGCCGTGGAAGGGCTGCCCAGCAGCAGCCAGCAGACAGCTTGGTGCCGTGATTTATTGCACCAGCTGCGAGACTGGGCCTGCGTCTGGGGCACATGGTGCTCAGCTGAGCTTTGACAGTGCCTTCGATCTCTCCATCTTTCTTTGACACCTAAAGCATTGTGTTCTGCAGTGTCTTTCATAGATCTACAGCTATAATAGGTGCCTAGAAGTGTTCTAAATCTTCTAAACTAAGTCTTCCAAAACTAAATATTTATTGCATGTTTCCCTGAGAATTAGGGAATGTACTTGAGAACATCTAACAGCATTTTAAATTTCCTTTAGCTCAAAATTACCATCAAAGAACGTCCCACAGAACAGCATAAGAACTGCATTACAGGCTTCATAGACCTGACATTGTTGTAGAATATATTTCAAGTTCTTTCTGACACAAAACCACTGAAGAGTATAGTGCACCTTTTTAAGTTTTTCTTGCTTCTTTTTCTCTTCACCCTCACTATCTGAATTTGAGCTCTTCTTGTGCTTCTTCTTTTTCTTCTCTTTCTGTTTCTCTTGGTGGATCTGAAAGGTGGAAAACCAGCTGCTGTTAAGATTCAGCTTGCAAACATGAGTAATGCTCAAGCCATTAAATCCCCAGCGCCTGTTAATGCTATTGGAGAGCCCAGTTTTCAACAGAGATGTTAATGACCTAATAATGCAGTCTAATAATTTTCAGATGAATTGCATCATTTTGTGGTTATACATATCTTGCCATACCTTAAAATGCTGAGGAAAAATATCTGCCTTCCTGAGAAAGGGAAACGACCTACCTCCATCAGCGTTTTGGGTTTTGTCGCGTGTTCTTCCTCCCTGGGTTGATCTTCCAGTAAGCTTGCTTCAGTATTCTGTGCAACAGACAAGAGGAAGGACACCTGGTTACTAAGCACATCTGAAAGGGAAAGGACAAAAAAAACCCAACCACAAAAACCGCAAACAAAAAACCCGCACCAAAAAAAAAGGCGAAACAGTCTAAAACTTAGGTGGGAAGATGAACGCTTTTTAGCTCTCTCCAAGTGACTAAATAAGACAATACTTACAGCAATTTCTTTCCCAGCTTCTCCCGTACAGTATGAGTACTTGACAAACGAGTGGCAGCACTTGTAACCCCACTTGCCTTCTTTCCAGTATGAGCCCCAAATGCACTGCAAGAGAAGACACCGCAGCAGTGACCTCCACGACGACACTCCTGTACCAGACACGGCGCAGTTTATTCCTGAGGTTATATCCAGGTAAGTAAATTGATCAAACAACCCAAAGAGCAAAGTTACGAGAAATACTTTTGCACTCTCGCATTAGCCTTATGGGTACAGTTCCAAAAAAGAGAAAAGCAACAGGAGGTGGTCAACCCATATTCAAGGTCAAAGAGAACTACAGCAACTTCCCCCTCAGGTTCAGATTGCATCGCAGCTCCTCAGATTCACACTGAAATGCCTCCTTAGCGGAAAAGGGAGAGTGTCACGTTTGAGACAGGAGAAATGTATTGACGTATTAATTATATTGTTCTGTATCCTACCATACCTCACTGCCTTCCAACGGGAAGGAATCTCATTTTTTAATAATCTTTACATAAGCTAGGGCTTACTGTATGGTTGTTGATCTTTACATCCTCTTCGTACTTAGAGCACGCAATAGCTTTCTCTTGTCCTTTGATGACCGTTCCGTGCCTAGAGTACTCCACGTAATCTTCTGTCTGGGCTAACAGCAGTTCAGGTGGTGGGGCATCCAGATGTTCTTGTCCTCCATACTAAAATGCAAATAGAAATGACATATGATAGCTTGGGGAGAAACCTCACCTTTTACGGTTAAGCACACATTTCAAAACGTCGCCTTCAGCACGTTCTGAAGAGGACACAGACGATGCAGGTGGAGACAGTTTAATCTTTCGTGAATAGTTAAGAAAGAAATACATTTTCTCCTATGGCCACTGTGATGTTCTTTGGTTTTAATTTCTTTTTCTATTTTTTTTTTACGCCTGGAGGATTACAACACTGATATTCCTCACTCCAAGCAGGAAAACTTTTCAGACAAAACCAAAAGGCTCTGGTATAGCCAGAGCAGTACTTCCTGTCCCCCTCCAAACTCAAATGCTGACAAGGTTAGAATCTAAATGGATTATGTAGTTGCTTTTCAGTTGTCCAAGAAACCAGTAGCAAAATATAAAATAAATATTTATCTAGAAGACGGCACCCAAAACTCAAGTCTGTTTTTCACATTGAAGAGAAAACAAAAATCTAAAACGTAATTTTGGGAGAAAGTTACTTGGCTATTTTACAAAAGATACCACTTTTAAACAGTGAAATGTTTTTTTCAGCCACTTGTATTACTAAAAGAAAAAAAAAAATCTCTAAATTCCTACTCCTCCTACCTACTGCTGTCAGATTTTTCCCTGGAGAAATTCTGACAGTTAAGGGAAGAGCTCCCAATAATCCAAATAAATACCAGCAGATCTTCAGATTCCTATATTAAATAATGCAATGAATCCAGCTGATGAGATAGTGTGTATAAATATAAAAATATTTCTATAAATCTAAGCTGCTGAGAACAGCTAATGCATTTTGACATAGCATTAGCAATCTTATTTGTTCCCCAAGATCCAGATTTCAAACTCAAACCAGATGTCTGTTACCTTCTCCAGGATGCTTTCTTTCTGCTGTGCCTTGAAATCTTCTTTTTTCACTTTGAAGGACTTATAAAGCAGTTCTAATTTTGTAGGGTCTGCTTGAAGATGAACTTCAGAGCCTTTGTCATAAGCCTCCCAAGCAAACACTGCATACACAAGAGGTTTCATTCAATATTTATTCTAAAACTGAGATATGCATTCAAATGGCAATCTTTAATTCTGTAGTAACTTGAAAGAAAGCCTCAATCTAAAAAAGATTTATTTCTCTTTTGCAAGAAAGAAGCATTGTTAAATCTTAAGTCCTTTAAGTCCATTTCCCTAGAAGAAAACCTCAAACCAAAACCCACTTACACTGAGTCTGTGCCATTGAAATGGTGTCTCCGGTGTAGCGAACAAAGTTGTCACCTGCATAACCAACTCTGCAGAAAAGAACAAGGCGACTCTTAGCATTCGAGTAACGCGATTTCCTTTTCAACACCATCACAGAACAGCAACAGCAAAGCAAAAACTCCCCTCTGTGCCCCGAGGGTTAACAATGGAGGGAGAGGAAGGAGCATCCGACAGCAGCAGTAGGGAGCAACTCAGAATCCTTGACGCCTGCGCTTACACGGAAACGTGACCCAGGCCCAGCGCCCTGCCTGGGACACCAAGCGCCGCGAGTCAAACCTGGATCTAACTGCGCCATAAATACGTGGGCACGGTAGGTGATGTTCTCAGCTTATGCCGTTTGATTTGTGAATCTCTCCTCCTGCCCAGACCCAGCATATTTTACGGAGTTAAAGCCTGGTGATAGCTTTACTGCTCTCAGTTACCTTTGGCACACCCCTGAAGAGATTCACAGCGAGTACAGGAAACACAGGCTGAAAACCAAATAACATTAACAATCCAATTTTGCACTCTTTTCATCTCCCCAAAGCCACTCTGAAAAACTTAAGTCTGCAAAGCTGTGGCAGAAACACAGATTCAACAAAGGCCAAACTGTGACTCTAGAGAGAAGTGAAAGCATCTGCATCTAAAGAAAAGAGAACTGACTGGCATTATTCTAGCTGGGGGCAAGGAGAGGTGGAAAGAGCATTATTTGCTAGCATTTAGCCACCGCCATTCTATTTCAGGCAGCGAGCTAATCCAATTGCTGTACTCTGAACAAACGCTGCTACTCCCTGCAAGTCCACAGGACTACAGAGGTCGAGGCAGGGTCACAGCTCGAGCGCTTGACTCGGGTTTTATGCGAGACCGCCTTACGTGCAGCCAAAAGCCAGCCTATGGCATTCTTTAAGTTGTCTGTCTAGACAACAACAAAGCTTTCAGACCTTTTCTATGCAGGCTCCATTAACCTACGAGGAGCTCTTGCTCCTAATCTGAGCAATTAGTCAGGTACCAGAGGTACTCCATGCTAGTCTCCAGTGCTGAATGCCTCCCAACAACAAGGGATGAAGTTTAAGACTTGCTCACTGAACTACTTTACGTAAACACCATCGCTGTTTACAGGTATCACCTCTAGACACAGCAGAGTGGTCTAATCCTTGGACAGGTCATTACACTAATTGGTGGTCCACGTATCCCTGAAGATTAAGGGCCAGTATTACTAAAATACCACTTTTATATACTACAACAAAGCTTGCCGCTAAATAAAACAATTATTTCCATGTTTATTACTACTTCTATCCATAACTGCCTAGAGATTCATTAATAAAAGCACATACAGATAAAAGAAAATACAAAACTAATCTAATTTTTAACGCAGTTTTGTGGGATACACAAGCGTGACCCTATTTTAACTTACTCATCTGGATTCTTGCCTGTATTGGCATACGGGTTCTCTCTCATTGCTCTTGTTTTGGGATCATAATAAGCAGAGTTTGGATCTAGATTCCTCAAGTACTAGGGAAAGAAAACAGCATAAACGATATTCGGTATTTGTAATTTTAACAGAGTGTAAGTTATTCCTGTATCCCCCAGCTTAGACATTTTAAAAAGTTGTATCTGTAGAAAAGGATGACCTTGACAAAGTCATCACACGAGCAGGAACAGAACTGAGAATCAACCTCAACCTCCAAACCCCAAGACCCAAACACAAACTTATTAATAATTGAATGTATGTTTTTCTGCAATTAACTCTCATGAATACAGAAGAACATCTGTAAAGAATTCTTTACTCACTTTTGCAATATCTTCCCGAATACGTAAATTTCGAACTGTGATGCGTCTTTTAGAGTCAAAGTTCTGCCCCGGCATATCAATGTCATCCGCATATTTATCTTCATCTTCATCCTCACTGTTATGATCTCTTTCCTGAGAAGAGATGGGAAACTTCTAAATAAAAGAGGACCTTCACTCTAGAGATAGGTAGGAGAATCTGATTTTAGTGGTTTCATTAAAAATTCTGTGATCCCTGTGGTTAAAAGCCAGGATCATTCCTCTGGTCTTAAGTGTGCTGTCACGCTAACCTAACATTTGACAGTTTCCAGAAATACTCTTGTTAAAGGATTTCCACTTCCTTATATGGACACAGTAACTGTGATGATATTAACAAAACAGTTATCTTAGGCAAAATATACCACACATTAAAAGCTAGTTACTTGCTTGCATCTCTAAGATTTGACAACACGCTGGAGCTAAAACACAACCAAACACCCCCTCTGTGAAATCCAACGACCTCTGCCCGAAAGAGCAGGCAAGAGCCCAACCTTCAAACCCTCACGCTGCCCTTGCTGCCCTGCCCGCTAACCACAGGTCCCCTGTTCTGCCCGAGGTGTGATGCAGTGGGTAATCGTCTTACTGTCTGTGAATTTGGTTCCTCTTCTCCCCACTGGTGTCTTGGGGAGTTCTGCAGCAAACAAAGAGCACATCAGCAGAGAAGACAAGAGAGTGGAGGGAGCAGAGATGGCAGGGATATGAGAGCAATCAAAGCAGAGCTCGATGCTGGATGCAAAATACAATTTTCCTGTGGCACAAAATGCACAAAGGCTGCTACACAATGTTCTAGGAAAGAGCTTATGAGCATCTCTATCACAGATGTGTGCTGGAGGCCTCTTCACTGTATTCCCAACTAGATTTCCAAGTCTTCGCAAGAAATGCAAATTCTAGAACTGTGACTGTTATTTAGAGCTTGCCATGCGTTTGAACACTAGTGGTTTAGACTAGATATGTCATATCATGCAAATATAACCAATAATCAACTCTGAAAGCTTAAAAAAAGTAATTACAAAGATAGGCGTATGCAAGTATGTAGTTAGGACTGACAGAAATACTGAGCATGAAGCCATAATTTCATCTGGAGAAACAGAGCCAGAATTTAATTTTTTAACCTGCTTAGCCTCTAACCTGAGAGCGCTTGCAGTGGTAAAGAGGGAAACAACTGGGAGTCCTGGAAGCCTGACCAGCAAATCGGCCAGCACTGACCACGCACGTGGATCTTGGTCCTCTCCACCAGAGACAGTTCTAACACATTTTTCTTCTCACAGCTCCATTTTATACAGAATAAGCATATGGAAGCCAACACCGTTTGCCTCGTGGTGAAAAAAGGCATGAGAGAGAGAGAGACTCCTTTCCACCGGGAAGGTCAGCACGGGGTAGTCTGTGCTGGGCTGGAGGCCGAGGTCACTCTGCCGCCTGGTGACAGAACGCGAGGTGGCAATCTCTGGAAAACGCAGGCCCCAGTGCATGCAGTCTTCTGCTCGGGGTTTTCTGTCTTACCACACTGAGTAAAGAAAACTGCTCCTTGACCAGCAGCAGTCTCTACTTTTATATCCCTAGAATATTCTCAGAAATGCCTTTTAAAATTAGAATTTTGTAAGCGGAGCTTGTAGAAGATGTGGAAGATGCAAGCTCTGCAGCGCCGTAAGCCAGAGGGAAACGCACAAGCTCAGCCTTCAAACAGCCAGCAGCACTGCAAATAGTGACAGCAACCACTGGAGAAGAAACAAGTTGGGTTCTAAGACAAATACCTTCCTACGCCAATTTATACGAAGCATGACTGAAACAATCCACAGTCAGGTAACAGTCATTACCTCAACATCAGTCAGACATAACAATCTTTAAACACAAAAAAATGCATTTCGCTACGTAAGCAAAACGACTACATGGAAACAAAGTTTTTTTGGCCGAAAAATCCATGTCATTAGTTTTAGCAACAATAGTAATCACACAGAATTTTTGCCTATAAGGGACAAAGTCACTCTCATTTGACAGAAGATGCTTCGAATTCTTGAATGTGACACAGAATACGCTGGTGGTAGGAAAGTCTTTAAACTACTGAAGGGCATAAAAACCAACAGCAGACCCTGTACACAGAATGAAAGCATCAGGGAGCAGAAGTGACCTATTGCATTTTTGTTCAGCCTAAACAAACACAAATTAGGGTTTAGTTTACTTACCACTTGCTCCAGTTTTCCTGACGCTAACTCTTCCTGAAGTTTCTGGGCTTTCAGGGTACGTTTGGCCTGCGGATCATGAAAATGCATTTGGTTTAGTATTTCTTTTTAATAGCAAGTGTGTAGTAATGCTTACCATAAGCATCTCTTGTGACTGCTGTCATTTAAAACGTATTCTTTATTACACAAAAATGAGGTTTCAATTCTCTGGGTGCTTGTAAAAAATCAGCAGCCGAGAGCTTCGCTTCTCTACTCCTATGCTTTACCAAATCGTTTTTTGAGCTTCAAGGAAAGGAAGCTATATATACACTAATCACTTTACTATTTCATATTACACTGTTAAATAAAACAGTTTATTAGAGCTTATGAAGCTACATTGTCACTACGTGCTCCCTGATTTAAGAAAGAGATACCTTATTTTATTTCAATAGTGTTTCAGAATAAACGTATTATTATCGTGTCCTCACAACATAGCCAGGAACTCCAGTGCTTAAGGCACTTCATGACTGATGCTGCAAGCACTTATGGCTCATCCAGGAAGCACCAAAGTCTAGTGTCTACAGTGAGATTGTAAAGCAGCATGTAGTGACTTTTTGCGTGTGTTTGACATCACAGAACCACGGAACAGCTGGTGCTGGAGGGACCTCTGGAGACTGCCAAGGACAAGCCCCCTGCTCAAAGCAGGCTTGCCCACAACAGGCTGCCCAGGACCGTGTCTGTGCAGGTTCTGGTGACTATTTTTTTTTCCTTCTAAAAAGTCAACAGTGTCCACATGGATTTGGTGCATGCAGATAGAAAGTTAACGGCAACAAGGTGCAATCTGCACAGAGATATGTGCAAATAGTCCATCATGGTAACAAGAAGGATTCATAAGTAAAATAACATAATGAGGTTACAAAATAGGTATAGATTTATTGGCTCTAACACAGCCGTACGATAAATTTCTTTCTTGCCTGCGACTCAATCTGCATCTTGGGTAATAAATTCTAAGGCTTGTCTATTAAAAAGCATTCTGGAGAGACACTTCATTTATTGCGCAGACCCATATTCCGTTGCCAGTTCTGATCTGAATTTTCAGTTTAAGCAAAGTTTGCTATCAAACAGAGAATCCACCTCACTTTTTTGTTACGAATACAGGACAAGGTCTACTATTAACTGTACACAGAACAAACGTCCCTCCTCCCAGCCACGCCAGACACCGGAGCCTTCCCCAGTGAACCACAGCACCTACGCACCAAATCAACCTTGGAGTATTCCTCCACGATCTTCATGTGCTCTTCTGGGTTATAACCATTCCAGCGATCTCGCTTTCCATCGTAATCAAACATCAGCTGCGGCTGCATGTGTTCATCTGGTGCGATATTCATGCCTGTGTATTTTGCTCCAACTTTCCTGGGTCTCTGAAAGGGAAGAAAGTGGTTGGATCAGCCCATTAGACAAAAATATGTTACTCGCTCAAACTGCCTGTTCAAAACAGGATCAGTCGAGCTCCTCTAAAGCCAGTTAAATCCTGCACTACAATCCTGCGAGCTGTAAGTAAATGCAAGTAGTTCATTCCTGTATTCTAAAGCAGCACAACGGACTCCAAACCCCATCAAATTCTAACTCTCTTTTCCACAATTAAGAAAGCAATTAAAACACAGCTCCTGGGGACAGCTTCTAGCTGACGTCAAACAGAAAGACAGCCACAGCAGCACCTGAGTTAAACCAAAGAACATGAAGAGCTGAACATTTTCACCTATTACTGCAGCGCTCACCACAAGCAGAACTGATGAGCAAAACCCCAAACGGTACCATTTTTTCTCTTCATTTTTCCTGCATAATGATTTGTTTAGAAATTTTGAAGCCACCTTTCAATGCTTGTATTTTTCAAAACAGCTTTTTCAAAACCAGTACTTTTCATTGTATCTACAGCTAGCTGTTTTTCACTAAGATTAGAATGCACACTGTTTTCAAAGCCATTAAAACACTGACAAAAGCCAAGTTTACCTCCATGCAGTCTTTCTTTTTGTGTGTCAACGCACCACAGTTCTCGCAAGCTCCTTTGCGATACCTAGTTGCTACAGCATGCTGCACAACAAAAAAAAAGACAGTGTTGAAGCAGCTTGTGGCAGGATTCACGCAGGTGTTCCAAATAACCGATTCCTGTTTTCGACACAACTAAACCGCGCGTGCTCTACCCAAACCCGGAACGCACATTCTGATTACTGCCCAGCGCTGCCACTTGCCTGCTGAGCAGGAATTCCCAGCTCCTGTCCCTCTCAGGAACACGTAACAACGGTTACATCATTACAGGGAGTCAATGTCTCTTTTCTTATATCCTCATGCAATCAACCTGAACCTTTATTTTATGACAAAAATACTTTGCATACCTCTTGAACTCCTCGTTTATACCACTCTCCGGAGGAGCTATACTGTTTCTGCTTCTCTGGCTGAGGTCTCTGATGCTTTAGTGTAGGTCTTTTAGAGGGATCTATGTACCACGGCACTGAGGAGATGTACTGAGGAATATGAGGGTTGATATCTCTGTAAAAGACGTCGTGCAATAAATACATGGCACAGGGAAAAAAACCCACAACAACTCAGCCTAACAAGTAACTCCCACAGTAAAGTTCGGTGCTTTAGCAGTGGCAATAAAGTGACAAAGTTGTTACAGCTCATTGCAAAATAAGCACTAATTTAACTAGATAAACACAGACTTTCAGTGAGATTTCACTGCCATCTAATTCACCTCAAATCCTGCCTCCAAATCAAGCACCTCACTCGATGCAATGTTACTCAGCACAAAAATCGTAATTTTTTCTTTCCTCAGAAGCAACGAGCCGTGTAGAAGCAAGAGAGAGGGAACAGGTAAGGTACGCAGCTAAGTTCCCTGGTACTATGTTTTGGACACTTTTAAAATACCGCTTGTAAGCAGCCGCACAGATGGGGCTTTCCAGCAGCACCGTCAGTAGATCGCAGCAGATAAAACACTGAACCTACATTCTTTTTTTTTTTAATATCTGTTTTCTGAGCATGACTGGAACGTTAAAAGCAAACCCACAAAGTTCAACTATTCACTTCTGCAATGACACACAGAAATCATGCATCGCCCTCACGATTATTCTGTAATCACAACAGGAAAACAGATATAGATAAACCGATAAAACAGATAAAACAGATATAGCAGCTTTAGAATAAGCACAGCTTTAAGAAAACTCACTTTCCTTCTTCATCCACCTCAGCAGGTGCATTTCCTAGCTTTCTCTGCTCTTCCAATTCCTTCTTCTTCCTCCAGTCCTCCCTGGTCATCTTCTTGGGCTCCTCCAGGCTCACATCGCTCGATCCCCCTGACGGAGCGCCGTTCGTCACCGTCCCTGAGGCCATTTTGTCCTTTCCCCCTGTCGCAGGGACACAAACAAGGAAGAAAGCCTTACAGATCGACACCATCTGACAGCGCGGCTTCGCGCCGCCTGGTTCCGCCAGCAACGCTGTACCGGGCACCCCCCGCGCGCGTCTCTGCACAAAAGTGAGTACCCGCGCTGAAGGAAACCGGCACGGCGCGGGGCCGGGCCTGCTGCGCCGGGCCTGCTGCGCCGGGCCCCGCGCAGCGCGCAGGCCTGGGCCTACGCGGACCCCGAAGGGGAGGCGGGAGAGCGCCTGTGAGGGAGCAGCCCCCTACCGGGGCCTGGGCTGGGGCCCGGCTGATCCCCCGGGACCCGGCAGACACCCCCCGCCACCGCCCCTGCCTACCGGCTAGGCCGCGCCGCCGCCTCACGCTGCGCCACGCCTCGGGCTCCGCCCCTTCGCAGGGAGAGGGGGCGGAGCCACGCAGTCACCATAGCAAAGCCCGCCGGGGCCTGCGGGGCGGCTGCGCGCTCACCCCTGCGCCGGCCTGGCCCCGCCCACGGAACGCAGTGAGTGGAGCCGCGGGCGAGGCGGCGCGGAACCAGTCGGCTGCCGAGCGTGGGTTGAAGCAGCCAATGGGCGATGAGGAGAAGGTTTAAAGGCTGCCGGCGGGAGGCTGCCTGGCCCTGCTCTCTGAGGCGCTGTGTCGGCGGGCGGGACCCCTTGCCTGTCCCTGGCGAGGCCGGAGCGGGTCCGAGCCCCCCATCCGGTGCTACTGCCGGCCGTTCCGGAGGTGAGCCCGCGGCGGTGAGCGCGGCTGGCCGGGAGGGCGGCGGGTGTTCCCGGGCTAAAGCCGGGGCCTGGCCGGAGGGAGCTGCCCGGTCGCTCCTGGTAGAGCGGGGTTGGGGGGGGAGGTTCGCCAGCCTGTCGTCCCTCCGGAAAGCGGGGGGGTCTGTCTGCAGCGGGTGGGCGCCGGCGGGGCCTGCTGCTGGTGAAGGGTCGTCTCGGCTGGCGGGGTGACTGGCGTGGCTTTGGCTGCTGGGGCTGAGCCATGGCCTGGGTAGCTGAGCCGGGAGACGGTCACAGAATCCCAGCATGGCAGGGGCTGGCAGGGCCCTCTGGGGATCCCCCAGTCCCACCCCCTGCCCAAGCAGGGTCCCCCAGAGCAGGCTGCACAGCACCACGTCCAGCCGGGGCTGGAATATCTCCAGAGAAGGAGACTCCACAGCCTCCCTGGGCAGCCTGGGCCAGGGCTCCGTCACCCTCAGAGGGAAGAAGTTCTTCCTCGGGTTCAGCTGGAGCTTCCTCTGCTT
>Ga0065711_1009640_pt1 | contig 13315 bp, 10 predicted proteins | sample Hoacrofraction12_FD_59098 | JGI IMG/M metagenome (GOLD analysis project Ga0065711, IMG submission 59098) | Hoatzin crop microbial communities from Cojedes, Venezuela - Epithelial fraction 12 v2 (version 2) | ecosystem: Host-associated > Birds > Digestive system > Esophagus > Crop | place...
GAGCACGATGTAGAAGGGCGCGTCGAAGGGCCATTGGCCGCGAGAAAGGGCGGTTTCATCGGAAGATTTGGGGTATGTGCCCTTCCAATCGCCATCGACGAACCAGCTGATGCTCACGCTGTCCCACTCGAGGGTGTAAACGTGGAACGAATCGACGCTGACGGGCTCGTTGAAGCTGCTTTGGGGCTCGTGGCGGCGGCCAAGGCGGCGCGTCCAGTGCGTGTGGACGGTGTGGTAGGCGCGCGGGTCGGAGTCGATGGATTCGAAGATGTCGATTTCGCCGCTGTCGGGCCAGGGCGCGCAGGGCGGCTGCGGTTTCATCCACGCGGCGGGGAAATTGCCGGCGAGCAGGTTGGTCTTGAGGCGCACATCGACACGGCCGTAGGTGAAGGCGAAGAGGTCGCGCGACTCGATGGCGCCGGTGAGCATGGGCACGCTGTCGGCCGCGAGGTCGCCATTGCGCAGGGCGCGGCAGACAAGGGCGCCGTCGCGCACGAACACGGTGCTGTCGGAGTTGGCAATCTGGCGGTTCCACGTGGCATTGCGACGCGGGCAGGCTTGCCACTTCGCCGAATCGGGCGCGGTGCCGTCGGGCTGGTCGAACTCATCCTGAAAAACGAGCACCCAGCCTTCGCCGACGCNCTGCGCGGCAGCCGCGCTGCTCATCAGCAGACCAACAAGCAGGAAGAAAAGCAGTTTTTTCATTGACGGCACAAAGATACGAATTTTTCGCAAACAAAAAAAGCGCCGCAGACTTTTTCGCAATGAAAGTCTGCGGCGCTTGGTCGGTTGGGCTTAGGCGCGACGGCCTACGGAATCAAGTTTTTTTTTCCGTCCACGATGTTGATGCCTTTTTCGGGCTTCTGACGGCGACGTCCCTGCAGGTCGAAAACAGTTGACAGTTGACAGTTGACAGTTGACGATTTTTCGTCGTCGTTCAAAGCCACGTCTTCGATGCCGGTGGCTTCGATGAAGAGGCCTTCAATCTCGATGTCGCCATCGACTACGACGGCGGGAATCGTGAGACTGTCGCCTTCGAAGAGGTCGGCGCTGAAGATGGTGTCTTCGTACTGGGCAATGCCGTGAATGAGACTGTCGCCGGCGAGGTTGTAGCCGTGGCGCACGCGAACGCCGCTGTAGGTGAAGCCGCGCTCAGGGTTCATCTTGATGACGAAAGCCTTGTTCCACTTGGTTCGATAGCCGTTGAGCTTGCTGCCGTCGGCTGCGAGCACTTCGCCGTTGCGGTTGGCGTCGTTCACGTTCACACTGTCGTCGTGGATATTGAGGCGAACGTCCACGATGGCGCCGCCGTTGGACACGATGTAGTTGTCGCTCGACGTGTTGCCGCCCGGGTCGAGGCAGTTCCAGTCCACCTTGTAGCGGATGCAGTAGAAGCCGAAGGGTTGGTCGGCGGGCACCTTGAACGTGGGCGGATTGAGCACATTGCGCGAAGAGAGCGACGCGCCGGCAGAGTTGAGGCTGTTGTAGTTGGAATAGGCCACGATTTCGCTGCCGTCGGCGGGCGTGCCGTCGGAATTGATGTCGTAGGAGAAGTGGCCGTCTTGGTCGTAGTCCACATAGACGTAGCCGTTCATCCACGTGCCTTTGTAGGTGAACGCCGGCGTCACGGTTTGTCCGGGCTTCACGTTGAACGTTTTTTGCGAGGTGAAGTCTTGATAAACGGGCAGGGAAGTCGTGATGGAAGAGGCCACCGTGAGCGACTGCGCCTGCAGTTTGACAGCCGTGAGGCCGCGGTCGGTGCGCGTATAGACGGTGGAGGCTTTGTCGAAGTTGGTGGGATAGTCGTCGCGCTGCGTCGCGGTGGCGGGACTATCGTTCACGACGATTTGGTCGATATAAGCAATGAAATCTTCGGCCATATCGTGGCGACTCTCGAGGTCGGGCACGACGACGAGGCTGTAGATGTCGATGCCGCCATTGCCTTTGATGGGGAAGACGGCGTCGCACCACTCATTGGGCGTGACCGTGTTGGAAGAGAGCTGCCAAAATTGCTCGGTCTCGGGGCTTTGGCCTGCGCGCTCGGTGCGTTTGCCCAGGCCGATGAGCATCACGCGGCTTTCGACGGGCTTGTGAATGAGCACGTGGACGTATTGCGTCGTGGTGGTGAGTTCGAAGGTTTCGTTCAAGTCGATGCGCACGCCGAAGGTGTTGGAGCCGTAGCGGGAGCGCTGCACAGCCACGATTTTCTCGGTGGAGTCGGGCGCGTAGCCGAGCACGTCGTCCACGTCGTTGAGGAAGTTGGAAATCACGGCGGCATGGCCTTCGAGAGCGCCGGTGCGGAAGGGCGATTCTTCCCAAGTGTCGTAAACGCCAACGGCTTTATAATCGTCTGTGTCGAAGGTGATGGTCTGGGCGGACAGGGCCGGCGTCAGCGCCATCAGCATAGCGGAAAAAATGAACTTTTTCATAGTCGTTTTCGAAAATTTAGACGATTAATAAACAGCCACTTTGGAGAGCAAGGGGCAGGCCTTGCTGTCGTTGATGGTGATGCGCACTGCTTTGGCGGAATAGCCGGTGCCGTAGCTGGAAGATGTGCTTCCGTTCAAGGGGATGATGCGTTTGTAGCCGACGGTGGTGGTGGCGATGTCGCCGCCGCGCTGCGTCCACGTGCTGCCGTCTTCGCTGGTCTCGATGGTGAAACTCTTGATGCGCTGACCTTTCTTCACGTACTCCATGAGTTCGACGTAGCGCACGGTTTGGGCCTCGTCCCACGTGAGTGTGATGGTGGCGGAGGTGGTACCGTCGTTGGCGGCCCAGTAGGTTTCTTTGTCGCCGTCGATGAGGTTGGCGGCTTCGTAGCTGCGGTTGGCACCTGCCGTGCGCGTTTCGGACACGCTGACGGCGGCATTTTGTGCGAGGTCGGTGCCAAGGCGGTTTTTCAACATAGTGCCCACGTTTTTGAGCACGTTTACGCTGGCGGTGGGCAGAGAGCCGCTCTTGTCGGGGGGAATGTTGAGGATGAGGGTGGCATTGCGTCCCACCGTCTCAAGATACATTTGGAAAATGCGGGCTGCGGTGAGGGGGCTTTCGCCGGCGTGCCAGAACCAGCCCTGATTGGTCATTTTGGCGTCGCTTTCGCCGGGAAGCCAGAACCATCCGTCTTCGCTGCCGTACATGCCGTTCTTTTCGGGTGCACTGCCGCGATTTTCGGGGCTCCAATTGGTTTCTCCGGCCCAGCCGGCCTCATTGCCAATCCAACGGGCTTCGCCGCCGAGACCCCACATCACACATTCGGGACAAACCTTGTGGACGGAGTCGCGCAGGTTGGGAATGTCGTAGTAGGTGGAGGCATCGACGCTGACGGTGGTGTTGCGGCCGCCATAGTAGCCGCTTCCGCCGTTTGCGCCGTCGAACCACATTTCGAATTGGTCGGTGCCGTATTGGGCAAGCTCGGCGCACTGACGCAGGAAGACGTCTTTGACGTATTTGTCGGTGCCATAATAATAGGAATTGCGGTCCCACGGCGAAATGTAGAAGCCGTACTTCATGCCGAGCTTTTGGGCCGCTGCGGCGAAGTCGCGGGGAATGTTGGTGGCGGTGCCGTAGTCGTTTCCGGCCTTGAGCACGTTGTGTTCGGTGGTTTCGGTGGGCCAGAGGCAGAAGCCGTCGTGGTGTTTCACCACTGCGATGCCGCCTTTCATGCCGGCCGACTGCGCTGCCGTGAGCCACTGTTCGGGGTCGGGCGCTGCGGTGGGCGCGAAGGTGGCTTCGTCTTCGTCGCCATTGCCCCACTCCTTGTCGGTGTAGGTGTTCATGCCATAGTGGAAGAAGGCGTAAAATTCGGTCTCCTGCCACAACATCTGGCGCTCACTCGGCACGGGGAAGACGGGGGCGGGCTCGTTGTCGGGATTGGCCAGCGTTTGGCTCTCCACGACGAACTCGCTCTGCGCCACGCCTGCCGTGGGAACGGCGAGGGCCAAGAAGAGAATCAGCGAAAGCGATTTTTTCATAGTTCGACGTATGTTTTTTGAATGAGATTTGCTTATATATAAATAAGAACGCGCACGCGCGCTTGGGTGAGCAAATATACGGCCTTTCGAGGGGAACACCAAACGCGGAGGCCTAAAATTTGATTTAAGCCCCCGCGTCTGCCGTTTTTGGCACGTATTTTGCAGGAAATTTCTTAGGAATGAGTCTCCACGATGTGCGTGGGCGGCTGCTCGCGATTGCGCCGTTCGACGGCTTCGACCACGGCGGCGGCCAACTGCCTGAACGCGGCGCCAACGGGCGAATCGGCCTTGAGCGCAATGGGTTCGCCGCCGTCGCCGCTCTCGCAGACGCTTTGAACGATGGGAATCTGCGCCAGCAGCGGCACCCGCATCTCGGCGGCCAAGCGCTTCACGCCCTCGCGACCGAAGAGGTAGTACCGGTTGTCGGGCAGTTCGGCGGGCGTGAACCAACTCATGTTTTCGACCAATCCGAGGATGGGCACGCCGACTTTCTCGTTGCGATACATGTCTATGCCCTTGCGCGCGTCGGCCAGTGCGACCTCTTGCGGCGTCGATACGATGACGGCGCCCGTCAGTGCGAGCGTTTGCAAGAGCGTCAGGTGGATGTCCGACGTGCCCGGCGGCGTATCAATCACGAAGTAGTCCAAATCGCCCCACGAAGTCTCGGCAATGAGCTGTTTGAGGGAGTTCGACGCCATGCCGCCGCGCCAAAGCATCGCGCTCTCGGGCTTCACGAAGAAGCCGATGCTGAGGATGCGCACGCCGTACTTCTCGGCGGGAATGAGGCGCTGCTTGCCATCGACCACCTCGGCGAAAATCTGCGCATGTTCCAACTGAAACATTTTGGGCACGCTGGGGCCGAAGATGTCGGCGTCGAGCAAGCCCACTTTGTAGCCGGCTTGGGCGAGCGCAACGGCCAGATTGGCGGCCACGGTGCTCTTCCCCACCCCGCCCTTGCCGCTGCTCACGGCGACGACGTTCTTCACGCCGGGCAGCAGGCGCTCTTCGGCGGCTTGCTCCTTGGGGCGCGTCTTCACGCGGATTTCAACCTCGGCGTCCTGCGAGGCAAAAGCGTGAATGGCGGCCTCGGCGGCTTTCACCACGCTTTTCTTGAACGGGTCGGTGGGTTTGTCGAAAATCAGGGAGAACGAGACGTGATTGCCGGCGATACGCATGTCGTCTTCCACCATGCCGGCGTCCACGAGGTTCTTGCCCGTGCCGGGATACTTCACTTGGCGCAGCGCGTCGGTGATGAGTTTGGGATAAAGCTGCATTTTCTTTCTTATTTTGAGGTGTCGCTCCCGCTGCGCTTTTGGCGATTATAGGAGCGATATTCGTCCATTTCGATTTCCACATCGGGCTCGCGCAAGGCGCCCTGCTGCGGCAGTTGGAACTGCATATACTTGATGGCGATGCCGCGTGCGAGCCACTGCTGTTCGTAGTAGGTTTGAATGTTGAGCAGGGGGCGCATGTCGTCGGGCAGGCTGTCGGCGTAGAGGTCGAGCGTGCGAAACTTGAGCGGCAGCGCGTTTCCGCTCACCACGTAGTCGGTATAGGTGAAGAGGAAGCGGCTGTCGGTCTTCAGGTGGATGAGGCCGCCGTCGCGCAGTATGCGGCGATAGCGCTCAAGGAAGTAGGTCGATGTGAGGCGCCGCGTGGGCTTCTTCATTTGCGGGTCAGAGAACGTGAGCCATATTTCGTCCACCTCGCCGGCCGCGAAGAATCGCTCGATGAACTCGATGTTTGTGCGCAGGAAGGCCGCATTCCGCAGTCCCTCCTGCAGAGCAGCGCGGGCGCCGTGCCACATGCGCGAGCCCTTAATATCGACGCCAATAAAATTCTTCTCGGGAAACATGCGCGCAAGGCCCACGGTGTATTCGCCACGGCCGCAGCCGAGTTCCAATACGATGGGGTTCGCGTTGCCAAAGAAGTCCTCGCGCCAACGTCCGCGCTCAATGAGTCCGGCGGGCATGTCGTCGTCGAACACGGGGCGGCCTTGCTCGTCGCGGCGCACGATGGTGCCGGCGGGCGCCTGAAAAACGTTCGCAAACGTCTCCATTTCGGCGAATTTCGCCAACTTACCCTTCCCCATCGCCCAGTGCTTTTTCAACGTCCTTTTCGGTGCGCGTCAGCTTGTCTTGGCAGACCTTCAGCAACTGCTGCGCCTCCTTTATTTTGGGACTGAGTTCTTCGAGGGGCACGTCGCCTTGCTCGATGGAGCCCACAATGCGCGTGAGCCTTTGGAGCGCCTCTTCGTAGGTGGGATTTTTTGTGCTCATAGTTTCAAGAAACAGTGCTTTCGATGGTTCCTTTTTCAAATTGTGTTTTCAAAACGTCGCCGCGCTTGAGTGCTTTGGCATCGCGCACGGGTCGGCCGTCGAGGGTCGTGATGCTGAAACCCAGATGGAGTATGCGCTCGGGCCCTGCCATGCGCAGCAGCCGCTCTGCCGCCGCCAGCGTTTGGCGCGAACGTTCCAGCTGCGTCTGCGCGCCGTAGGCCAATCGCCGCCGCAGGGGTTCCAAACTGCCGCGCTCAGTCTGCAGCCGCGTTTGCGCCGCCATGGCGAGGCGATGCCGCAGCCGCTGCAGCCGCGACAGTTCGTCGGCGTTGTGGCGCGCCACGCTCAATTGCAGGCGATGGGCCAGCCCGTCGAAGCGCCGACGCTCATTTTGCAAGCGAAGGCGCACGCCTTCGCGCAGCCGGTCAGCGAGTTCGCAGACGGCGTCCCATTCTTCTTGCGCAAGGTCGATGAGAAAGGCGGCCACAGCGGTCGGCGTCTTCAGCCGCGTGTTCGCCACGAGGTCCACCACGGTTTCGTCGCGTTCGTGGCCTATGCCCGTCAGCACGGGCAGGGGGAATTGGGCCACGGCGGCGGCAAGGTCGTAGTTTTCGTAGCCGTCCAAATCGCTCACGGCGCCGCCTCCGCGAATGATGGCCACGGCGTCCCAGTCGGCCTCCTCGGCGGCGATGTCGGCCAGCGCGGCAATGATGCTGTCGGCCGTGCGAACGCCCTGCATGATGGCGGGGAACAGCCGCGTCGTGAAGGCAAACGGCGAGGCGCTCAGTTGTTGGCAGAAGTCGCCGTAGCCTGCCGCCGTTTCGGCCGAGACCACCGCGATGCGCAGCAGCGGGCGGGCGAGCGCCAAGTCGCGGTTCAGGTCGAACACGCCGTCGGCTTCGAGGCGCCGCACGATTTCCTGCCGCCGCTTGGCTGCTTCGCCGAGCGTGTAGGCCGGGTCGATGTCGAGGATATTGAGCGAATAGCCGTATTGTTCGTGGAAAGTGGGTTCGGCGGCGACCAAAATGGAAATGCCGGCCTGCAAAAGCACACCGGCAGTCTGTTCGAATTCGTCGCGCAGGAAGATGAAGCGATTGCTCCAGATGTGGGCGTCGGCGCGGGCCACTATTTTGCCGCGCTCGCGCTCCACGAGGGTCAGATAGCAGTGCCCGTTCGCGGCCACGCGCAGCTCGCTCACTTCGCCCACCACCCAAACGGGGCCGCCGACGCTGTTTTCAACGGCATCGCGCACCATTCCGTTGAGCTCACGCAGAGAAATGTGCTCCACCCCCATTGTTTTTTCGGAAAAAATTTATTTCTTTTGCAGCGCGTCCAGGGCTTTCTGCATGTCGGGGATGCCGTAGCCAAAAATCTCGTTCGGCGTGTCGGCATTATTGCCCGAACGGCGCACGGCGTCCATGATTTCGACGGGCGATTTGTCGCGGCAGGCTTGCAGCAGGCAGGCCACGGCGCCGCACATGATGGGGCACGAGAACGATGTGCCGTTGGCCTTGGTGAGTCGACCGTTCGTGCCATATACGGTGCAGGCCTGTCCTTGCGCCATCACGTCGGGTTTCACGCGGCCGTCGGCGCTGTAGCCCAGCGAGGAGAAGCCGGTGTTCACGCTGTCGGAACGCACGGCGCCCACGGCCAAAATGTCGCGAGCATCGGCGGGGAAGCCGATTTTCTTCCACGCTTCGTCGCCCGAATTGCCGGCGCTGTTGAGCACGATGATGCCGCGCGAAGCTGCCAGCGAGGCGCTCTTGGAGCACAGGGCCGTCTGTCCGTCGAGGGCGGCGTAGGGGTCGTTTTGGTCTTTATGGTCGAACTTCGTATAGCCGAGCGAGGCGGTCACGATGTCGCAACCGACCGAATCGGCGTATTCGAGGCCGGCGCAGTAGTTGTCTTCTTCCACGAGCTGCTCGCTGCGGCCGTCTTCGGTCTGAATCAAATAGAACGCGGCCTCGGGCGCGGTGCCCACGAACAGGTTGGGCGTGTTGGCGGCAATGCACGAAAGCACCATCATGCCGTGCGAACCTTCGTCGTAAACGTCGTTGCCGCAATCCACAAACTGCTTCGTGCCAAAAATCTTGACGCTCCGCAGGCCGGGAATGATGTCGGCGTTGTTGAATCCGCCGTCCAGAATGCCTATGGTGATGCCGGCGCCCTTATAGCCCATGCGGTGCAGGCGATGCACGTTGAGCATCTGCGCTTGCGACTTGGCTCTGCCGTAGCGGCCCAGCGTTTCGTCGGGCTCTTCGGCCGACGCGGTGATTTTCTTGTGGCGGTCCACCTTGTCCATCTTCAAAATGCTGTCGGGGCCAATCCACACGCGGCGCACGCCCGACACATATTTCAAATCGCGCACGCGGGCGAGGATGCTCGTGTCGGCCGTTTCGACCACCACGGTGTTGTTCCACTTGCTGGCGTTGTGAATGCGCAGGCCCAGCGCCTTCAGACCGTCGATATAGGCGGGCGTGATGGGCAGGTCGTGCTGGTCCACTTTCAATCCGTAGCGCTTGCGACGCTCAATGGATTTTTGCGAGAGGAATTCCTCCGGATGCTTCACCGAATAGGGTGAATTTTTTTTGTCTGCGAGTTGGACGCGAAATTTATAGAGCTTCTGAACTTTTTCGTAGCGATAGTCCAAATCGTCTAAGTCTTCAAACTGTGCATACACGTTGGTGCCGACCAAGAGCAAGGCCAGCATCAAGAGAGAACGTTTCATCATTTATTTTTGGGATTTTAGAGAAATTTTTCGTATTTTTGTCCCCGCTTTCGCTCACGCCTCGTCGGCGGGCATCAGGGTGTCGAAAAAGTCGAGATAGGCCTGCGGGTTCACGGCGCCGTTCAACTGAGTGTCGGGGAACGAGAGCGTGGGCAGCCCCATCTTTTGGGCGCGCTCAAACACGGCGTTGGAGGCCGGATTGTTAGCGCTGTGGATGAAGGCGTCGGAGAATTTCAGCGCCAGTTCCACACTCGAGTCGGCCGAGGTCAGGTCGACGCCGAGTTTCTTGATGGCTTTCTCGTCGAGCGTGCGGAAGCGCAGCGCTTGGGCGAAGTTGGCGGCCGGCGCGTCGGTGGGAGCGTCGCCGTAGGTCGAGAAGACCACGCGGGCGTTGGTATAGGGCGGGTCGTCGTGGAAAGCAGTCTTGATGAACAGCGGCGCGAGCGACGCAATCTTGCCGTGGCAGTGAATCACGTCGGGCGTCCAACGCAGTTTCTTCACCGTTTCGAGCACGCCGCGCACGAAGAAAATGGCGCGCTCCACGTTGTCCACGTATTCCTTGCCTTCATCGTCTTTGAAGGCGTTGCGGTTTTGGAAATAGTCGTCGTTGTCGATGAAATACACCTGCAAGCGCGTGGTGCCCACCGAAGCCACCTTGATGATGAGGGCGTGGTCGTTGCCGTCGATAATCAGGTTCATGCCCGACAGGCGTATCACCTCGTGCAACTGATTGCGGCGTTCGTTGATGAAGGCCCAACGCGGCATAAACATGCGCACCTGCCGCCCTTTCTCCTGCGCTTGCAGGGCCAGTTTGAGGCACATTTCGGCCATTTCGGACTCTTGAACGTAGGGCGCCACTTCTTGCGCGATGATGAGAATCTTTTCTGCTTTCATAATAGTAATAAGAGGACAAAGGGGGATTTCCTAAACGCAAAAAACGGGCGCTCAAAACACACCTTGCCGGCGCATAAAAACACACCTTTTTGCGAAAGCCTTTGTTTTCCAAGGTGCAAAGATATACAAAATTTCCCGAATTTCTGCAATTTTTTGTGCAAGAAATTTTTTACTCCACATTTTTTTCTAATTTTCAATCCCCATTTTTGGGGATTTTATTATCTTTGCACACGCATTTTCGAACAACAATTTAAATTTCAAACCCTTTCAGCTATGAAAAAGAAATTCGTTTGCACCGTGTGCGGCTACGTACACGAAGGCCCCGAGCCCCCAAAAGAATGCCCCGTTTGCCACGTAGGCCCCGACAAGTTCAAGGAAGTGAAAGACGACGAACTCTCCTTCGTTGCCGAACACGTGATTGGCGTGGCCAAGGACGTTGACGCCGAACTCAAGAAAGACCTCAACGCACACTGGGAGGGCGAATGCTCCGAAGTGGGCATGTACCTCGCCATGGCTCGCCAAGCCGACCGCGAAGGCTATCCCGAAGTGGCCGACGCCTTCCGCCGCTACGCCTACGAGGAGGCCGACCACGCCAGCCGCTTCTGCGAACTCCTTGGCGACAACGTTTGGGACACCAAGACCAACCTCTACAAGCGCATGATTGCCGAAGCCGGTGCCTGCGAAGACAAAACGCGCATCGCAAAGCGCGCCAAGGAACTCGGCCTCGACGCCATCCACGACACCGTGCACGAAATGGCACGCGACGAAGCCCGCCACGGACGCGGATTCGAAGGCCTCTACAAGCGCTTCTTCGGCGACAAATAAAACGCCGCTCCCCCACCCTGCCCGACGCACATACCCACGCTCCGACAGCCTCTCCCTTAGGCTGCAACCGGAGCCGCAGCGAACAACGCACCGCCCCGCCCGCAGCGGACAGCGGAACGCGCAGGCAGCGCACAAAAAATCGCACTCCCCACGGCGGGGAGTGCGATTTGCGTATTCGAACGCGTCAGAAGCGGCGGGTTCTCAAAATTTTCAAGCCTCCAAAAAAAATTTTCGACCGCACCTTCCGAAATTTTCAAGCCTTCATTTCACAAAAGCAAAGCAGCGCGTTGCGAAACCGACATTCCGAAAATTCGCGCCAACACTTTGCGCAAATTTTCGCCAATTTGGTTTCTTTTTGTCAAGGCCGGAAATGGGAGGAAGGAGGGGGCGGTGGGGGAAAATGTGATTACCTATTTATTTTTCTTCATGGTCGGAAGCACTTTCTTCTTCCTCTTTCTGAAGCAGATAAAACATTTTTTGCTGTTCGATTTCTCTGCGAAGTTGCTCCTTTGTCGGCATGTATGTCATATACTTGGAAGCGAAAAGTTGCTCGTTCCCTTTGAGCACGGAAAAGCGAGCAATGTCATCGTCGGTGTCGGCACAGAGCAGAATGCCAATAGTTGGATTGTCGCCTTCCGTACGTTTCAGTTCGTCGTACATACGCACGTACATATCCATTTGCCCAACATCTTGATGGGTGATGGTGGCAGTCTTCAAGTCCACCAGCACATAGCATTTCAAGTTGATGTTGTAAAATACGAGGTCGATGTAATAATCGCGCTTCTCGGTGTGAATATGTTGCTGGCGAGCCACAAAGGCATAGCCCTTGCCCATTTCGAGCAGGAACTGTTGCAAGTGGGTCAAAATGGCATCTTCGAGCGTGGACTCCAAATAGTCCGTTTGCTGGCTTAAGCCGAGAAATTCCGCAATAACCGGACTTTTAATATACTCAAGTTTGTCTTGCAACGGCGCGGTGAGTTGCGTCATTTCCTTATGCACACTTTCTTTGTCGTAAGTCTGGAGCATGCGATAATAATACTGCGATGAAATGTTACGCTGCAACGTACGTACGCCCCATCCTTCGTGTGCAGCCTCGGCAGCATACCAATCGCGTGCCTCTTTATCGGGGACCTGCAAAAGTGTGCGATAATGCGACCACGATAGCCCACCGCTAAACATAGACGTATCAACCAATAAATCAGCCCGTTTGCCTTCCTGCTCTGACAATTTTTCAGATTTTCCACACAGTGTGTGGAAAATGTTTGGAAAAAGTTTATAGAATTGAACGAACGTATATAAATTGGTCTTGGTGAAGCCCCTTCCATATTCTTGGGTTAGTACGTTGCTTAAGTCTTTAATTACTTCTGCACCGTAGTTCGCACGTCCGTCAACGCCCAATTCTTCCTGCGCAATGCGCTGACCAAGTAGCCAGTTGCGCCGAACCAATGTCAGGTCGGCCAAGCGATATGCTGTTTGTTGTGCGGCTTCAATGATTTGACGGGTGTCGTCGAGGAGTTTAGGGGCTATAATTGTTTCTTGTTTCATAGCATTTCATTCTTTTCGCCGCACAAAATTCGGAAAATTTTTGGAAAAAAGAAAAATTTCGCACTTCTTTTGCGCGAAATTTGCTTGCGTGTGCCGTTTGCGCGGCTGCGGGTGTCAGAAAAAGCGGCACTTTTTTCGCTAATTGCTACAACATTTGTAATTTTGCCGCCAAATTGTTTTGTTTAGGACATTTTATAGATGAGTTCGAATAATTCGCGAGCTGATTTTGGAAGCAAAATCGGCATGATTCTCGCCACAGCCGGCAGCGCCGTCGGACTGGGCAACATTTGGCGCTTCCCTACCGAGGCCGGCAAGGGCGGCGGCGGCGCTTTCCTCATTGTTTATATTGCGTGCATCCTGCTCGTCGGACTCCCGCTCATGACGGCCGAGTTTGTCGTGGGACGCGCGGCGCACACCAATACGGCGCAGGCCTATAAGCGGCTGGGCGGCGGCTGGCTCTGGCGACACGTCGGGCAGTTTGGCGTGTTCATCGGATGGTTCATCCTGTGCTACTACATCGTGGTGTCGGGCTGGACGCTCAACTATCTGGTCACTTCGCTGCGACTTGGCCCCTACGGCGCGGCCAACTGGGACGCTTACTTCGGCGAAATGGTGGCGCGCCCGTGGGAACCCATCGTCTATATGGCTGTGTTCATGCTGATGTCGCACTTTGTGATTGTGCGCGGCGTTCAAAAAGGCATTGAGAAATTTTCGAAAATCTTGATGCCGCTGCTCTTCTTGATTATGGTGGTGCTGTGCGTGTGCTCGCTCTTCACACCGCGGGCGGCCGAGGGCTTGGACTTCCTCTTCACGCCCGACTTCTCGCAGCTGCATTTCAAGACGGTACTCGGGGCAATGGGACAGGCGTTCTATTCGCTGAGCATCGGCATGGGCTGCCTGTGTACATACGCGTCGTATTTTTCGAAGGAGACGCGCTTGGTGAAGACGGCCTTCCAAATCAGCGCCATCGACACGCTCGTGGCCGTGATGGCCGGCATCATCATTTTCCCCGCCTGTTTCTCGGCCGGCATTGAGCCCGACGCGGGTCCGTCGCTCGTGTTCATCGCGCTGCC
>Ga0065711_1045676_pt1 | contig 13314 bp, 2 predicted proteins | sample Hoacrofraction12_FD_59098 | JGI IMG/M metagenome (GOLD analysis project Ga0065711, IMG submission 59098) | Hoatzin crop microbial communities from Cojedes, Venezuela - Epithelial fraction 12 v2 (version 2) | ecosystem: Host-associated > Birds > Digestive system > Esophagus > Crop | place...
CTTCTCTGGAGATATTCAAGACCCGCCTGGACAAGGTCCTGTGCAGCCTGCTGTAGGTGACCCTGCTTCAGCAGGGGGGTTGGACTAGATGACCCACAGAGGTCCCTTCCAACCCCTAACATTCTGTGATTCTGTGAAATATGATGCTGCTCTTCAAAAAAGTTCTATATTAATGCCAGGTTTACATGATGTGCATGTGTCTAAGTCATATCTTAATCACTTTTTACCTCAGATTCTGAAGTGTGATTACAACAGTGAGGATAATCTGAGGTTACAGTTGTAGTACAAGATGCTATAGTGAAACATCCTCGTTTACCTGTTGGAGTCCCCAGAAAGTCCATGTTTACTGTGCTGGCTGTGGACTAAAGTGGAAAGTGTTCTTGTAGCAGTCAAAAAAAAAACCAAAAAACTGACTGCTACTGTAGTAGTAAAACTAGTTAGACAAGACTAACTTTATTTTAATGCTTTTGCCTCTTAATAAACATTTTTATTTTGATCTTGGGCTTCAGATTACGTTTTGTGCAGAATTTTATAGTTTTATTAGACTTGATCAATGATCAGATAGAAAAGATTCATATTTACACCGGACTCTTGACTCCATGGGAAATTGTATCTGTAGAAGCTTTAGTTGCTAATAGTGTACAGTAGAGAAAGACTGGGTGTTCACATTCAAATTAATGTCTTAGCCCTTAAGGATAACACTCAGTAAACCTCATTTTACTTGTAAGCTGTCCAGTTTTAATTGCAAAGTGGTAGAAATGAGATCAGTTTGAAATCTCCCAGTGCTACTTAAAAAAACCTTTTTAGGGGAGGATTATATTTTTGGATACAAATAGTCTACAACACTTCAAAAAAAACCCACAAAACAACTGAAAATAAATCTTAAACCTAAATATTCTTGGCTGGTGTGTTGAGAGTTTTAACAAATCTTTAATAACGTTATTTTGAGGCATAGTCTGTAATTGTCAGAGGTGTTGGATAGATGTTTGCATGAATGTTCTACTTTGCAAATTGCATAGTGAATTTTAGAATTTGTCATCATGTTGTGGAGCTGTAAGATTAATATAAGAAAAAAATTCACTTTAGGAAAGCAGCTGAAGGATGGAAAGAAGCCAGAACCCTGCAAACCTATTCTTAAGGTGGAATATAAAACTACTAGAGCTGGGTAAGACTTGTTTTGTATGCCAAATTAACATATGCAAAATAAATGCATCTCTCTGGGAATGTATTTTATTTCCCAGTTGCTGGGACACATGTTCTGATGGCACTGAACTATGGTAAAACAGCTGAAATAGTTCTGGTAAATCAGATATTGCTGAATAAACTACAAAAACGTATGTGAACAAATTACTACATACAAACCTTAACTTAGGTAAAGATGCTGATAATGCATTATCTACATGCTTCTTCCATGCTACTAATCTTATGTGTATCTTTGCTCAATATTTTGAGAATGTTAAAGAAAAAAAGTCTGATAAAGCACAGAAGACTCAAGCACAGACCTGAAAAACTGAACTTAGACAAATAGTAGCCTGATGCGAATATTCTAAATTCTGAATATGTGTTCCTCCCTCAAAAATGTTATGGACAGAAGCTTTTCTAGTAGAGTGCAGTAATTTTATGCAGTGAACTGTGCCTGATTATACACATTGAGAATGAAACAAAGGAGTAATTGCAACAAGAGGCTCAGATGGAATTACAGTATTTTGAGTAGCATGTTTTGTTATCAAGACTGCAATTAAGATTTCAAGGGTGTAATGAACTGTATGAAATTTCTTTTATTTATGGTTCTAAAGTGCTTGAAAATGTTTGAATAAAAAGTGCAGTATGAAGAAAAAGTCATGGAAACCTGTTCAGCTATTTGCAAATGTAGATTATTTTTTCCTTTTTTATTTTCTTTGATTTGAGGGGGGTGGGGGGGTGAGGAGTGATGTGTTATGTATTGCTTTCATTTGCTTTCCAGGTATTCAAATCTACAGAAGATTGTTACTTAACTGATGTAATATAGGCTTCTACTATATATTGGTGTATTCATACATACGATATCAGTGGTTTTGTGTTTTTGTTTGCTAAAAGTGAGATAAATAGATATTTAAGACTGTGGCTAATTCCCAGATGTATGAACATCTATGATCAGTTGGAAGGCCATATTGTACTTGCAGCAGTCTACATCCATCTGCATATTTCTTTCCCAACTGAAATGTGAAAAGCTGATCTAAAGAAAGATACCGACAACCAAAAGTGTAACCTGCTGAAGCTGAGAGTAATTTCTACAATCAAAAGCCTTCTGTTATGAATAGTCATTCTGAAGGAAAAGAGTGGTTTGAAGCTTGTTCTATGCAATTATAATATTAAACATGAAAACTAGTTGATTTTTCACACAGTTTACAGGAGGTTATTCTGGTATAATTTGCAAGAATACATAGCTCTTTGGTGACACTACTTTTTTCTGGTGTGGCCTTTTTTATTACACCTCTTGTTTTCCAGTGCTCATCCAAACTTATTGTTTTGAAGCGTTTCAGTTTAATTTCTCTCTGATATTTTCTTCATCTTCAATGTACATCTAAATCTATAACTGTTGTGATACTCTTCCAGAACTTTAATTAAAAAAAACCGCATACCTACAAAACCCCAGTTTGCACTGTGGTGGTGAAGCAGTGCACTGAAAATCTCCATTCATTTACTACTACATGTACTTCAGTTCACACTTGAATTTTTGGTTTCATTCATAATATTAGTACACCAATGTTAAGGCAAGACAGACCTACCTTTCAATGCTTAAAACTGATAGTTTTTTCTCTTTACCAGTTGAAATTGATTAGGTGTGAACATGATACAATTTTGACTTTTAGCTAAAGCACTGTCATTTGTTCATGGTTTAATTTTTGTAGCACAGAGAAGTATCTTTCCTGGACAGGACCACAGTTTTTCTAGTTATGCAAGAATAGAAGAAACAAATCAAATTTGCTTCTGTAGCAGTCTGCTCTAACTGTTCTTCAAAAACAAACCGAAAACCCCACATAAGAAAACAAAACCAAAAAGCTTACAACATATTTAAGAGGTACTGTTTAATGTATATTTAAGTTATTTCACCTGACTTTTCTGTTGTGAAGAACAGTGACTTTATGCTCAATACGGAAGTCTTAACATCTTTCTGTCACTCCTTCTTTCTTGCCTCTCCCTTACCCAGAGTAGTCTAGAGCTTAGGTTTCTTTCAATATCTCCTCATGGAAATCACTTCATTAATGTGATCTTACTTGTTTTGGTTTTTTTGTTTTGGTTTTTTTTTTTTCTTTACTGCTTCTAATTCTAATAAACATTTTTTTTGAGAAAAGGTATCCAGAACCACACAGAAGGAACGTAACTGATAGCAACTGGAAGTAGGGGCTGCAGACACTATTCCTTCTACTGGTGCAGCTTTTATTTTTTTTCCCCTTTATGTTCTCCATATTGTGAAGCTGGAGTTGGGGAAACAGGAGGACATGAGACTTTTTCTGGTTCTTACAGACTACCTATTTATTTTTTAAGTTTGTAGTTTTTCTGCTGTTGGGTTTTTTGGGCTTTTCAAGTCTACTGCAGATAGTGCCTGTGAAGTCCCCAAAGCCAAAGTTTTTTACCCTACAACAATAGTATGTCTGTAGCTTTATTTCTGGGACAATATATGTAGAAAGGTTACTATCGACAGTCCTCCTGTACATGGGCTAGGGGGTCAAAAGGCAAGTTCTTGGTATATTCCTTGAGCAAACTGGGATAATTTTCCAGTCCCAGAGTATAATATCATTGTTCTCCAGCCACTGAAGTTCATCCAAAATACTCTTTGAAGCGATGAGTTCCAAGGTAGGTTACTTTTTGAGCTTGCAAAAATGGTTTCCATGTTGCCTTTTATGTGTACTTTTCAGTTTAAACTGAATCTAGATAAGCTGTTGAGCTTCCTAATACCATTTCCCACCCCTCCAGATTCAGTCCCTTATAGTATTTACTCAGGTTGATATCACCATTATGGTAAAATTGCCTAAGCTTATTCTTTGTTACTAGAGTTCTGTATACTAGAAATTCCAGCTTAAAAGCTTACTTGTAAAACATAATTAAAAAGATGGGTGTATATAGTTGGGTCCCCGAGGTTACAGTGGTAATGAGGTCTCCAGATAAGTTCTTGATCTGTTAATTTAGTTTGAATAGTACTATTTTGTTGTGTGAGGTTGTTGATTCAAAATCACACTTCCCAAGATGAGTTTGTAATTTATCTTCACTACTAGATTTCCAGTCTCAAGTTAAACTAATGCTTGAAATATTTTCCAGCTTTACTTCTAGGGATTGAGTTATTGACAAATTCACCCACGGTTTGAAAAGTGTGTCAGCTGGTACTAATGGCCTGACTCCTGTATATACGGTTCTCTCTCACATCCAGATTGCAAGAAACTGCCTGACATTTGACAGTTTACGTCTAAAATTGAGCAGAAACAACCTTGAGGCTTGTGAGCCACTCAACATTCAGTTGTATTACATTTTTATACACTGCAAGACCTAATCCTGTGTTTTCAGAAATTTTTTTCAATGCAACATTGCCCCCTTATAGTGCATTTTTTAAGAGTTCCCCAAGAGATTTTAGAGATTTAACTGATGAGGAAATTAACATAAAGGGATTGCTTCCATACCTGCTGAAGCAGAACTGTTTCAAAGAAGAATCTCTGTATTACAGCTGCTAAAAATGCTATATAGCAATTCTTTAATAGTTGAGCACTGCTTTTTGTTAAATGTTTTTCATTGTTTCAGGTAGGTAAAATTTACCAAACAAGGTTGCACCAATTTAATCTTATGTAATGTACAATATTTTACTTTTCTTTTAAGTTGTGCATTTCTCTAGTATTCATGTGCACTAACCTTTTAGTATGTATCACATCCGAAGGACACTTTAAGTATTTAGTGAGAAAATGCGTAGCTTGTGTTTGGTAAATCCATGGTTTCATGAAAAGTTGAGAAGTTCATACACAAATCTATATTAGTCTTTCTGGCAGACTAAAGTCAACTTTAATCTTTGACCCATCTGTGAAAAATCCATGTGACGGGTCCATATAATCTATTCTTAGCTCTTGCATTCTTTGCTTCATTAGGATACAGACTCTGGCAAGCCTGCCCAAAGCAACCTGATGACCTTGAGGAATAAAACCAGAAGAAATGTGCATGCAGTTTTCGCTGTGATATGACACCTAGAAACTGAAATTTGTCACTTTGTTACTGGCAGTTGATCTTGGTGAACCTTTAGGTCTAATAATTACTGCAAATTGTTCTGACAACATTATTGTTTCAACAACTAATGATTTAGTGAAGACAAAAAATACTGCAATAAATCATTCCAGCACAATGAGATACTGCAAGTACATCACACCAGTATTTTTTCTCTTTATTGACATCCTGAAAAATACCAGGTTAAGTTAAAATTTATTCTTTTCCTGAAATTGCTGCATGGATCTGAAAACGAAAGATTGTGTGAAGTTCCAATGTGAAGAACTGAGATTAAATAAAACTTGGAGAAAACTGACTGTTTTTCTAGAAATATACTTTCGCTGATGTTGGAGGCAGGATATTGAACTTGCTGGACCAATGGCCATTCCTTTGAGGTCTCTTCCTCAGCCAGCAGAACTGTTTGATCCTATCAACTCTTCAGTCATGGGGCTTTCTGAAGGATCAGGCAGATTGTGAAATAATTGTAGAAACTGAAAGCTTATCTCAGTCTGCTTTACCTTCAATGCTACAAACACAGAGCACATTTCAACCAAGCCTTAAACTCATGAAGGGCAGCATGTGCATAAACTAAACCCTTCATGCACAGTTTTCAAGAAGAAAGATGTACCTAATCTGTCATGTTTCTATTTCAAATGCTAACTAGTGAAAGCCATTTAGACAGTATGAAGAAGATGGCATTATAGGAAAAGACCAAAAAAAAAAAAATCTCTTCAGACTCATTTTCACAATGTCAGGATGGTGGTTTTTTCCCCTACAAATTTTCTGCAGATACTGACATACTCATTGATTCTAAGGTAAACACAAACAAAGGGTACAAAACAGTACACAAACAAAGGATTCCTACCTAAAGTAAGCAGAAGAGTAGATTGGAGGAGTTTTACACTAAGTGACCATTCTTCCTCCAGAAATATATCCTGGAATTTGAGGCAATAGCCAATAAAGGGTGAAATTTCTTGAGCTGTATACTTCTGAACAGTCCGTTTGCTCTTTACAAGGTATTATGCCTTATTTTAAACATAAACAGTATTGAGTGTTGACTTTTGATAACTGTGAAAGAAGAAAATATCTAGTAAAACAAATATATTTACTTCATGTTTTTCAGTAAATGAAATACTAACCTGCTATGTGTGTATTGGAGAAAATGCGGATATATTTAGAAATATCTTTCTGTAAAGACTTTAAAAACATTTTTAAGAGAAGCCTCTAATGTGTTTTCTTATGACCGGAAGAAATATTTTTGTATTGCTGTACTCAGCCATTTAATTATGCAGTAGAAGTAGTCTGTGACGTGGAAGTAGTTTCTTCAGTTTTGTGCATGGTGTTAGAGGGGGAAATGGATAAAATGTCTAGACTAAATGTGTGATGAGAGAACTATAGGCGTTTATTTATGTCTTTACTTTAAAAGTGTTAGGTCTTTGAAGTTTATCAAGGAGCTGGTTGCTTCTCCAAGACAGTCATATTACTGTGACTGCAAAATTGCTTTACATGGTTGCAAAATTGTTCATCCTACAAAATTTAGGGTAAATAGTAACGGGAAGTTCATGGGACTATTTCTTCCTGATCCTGCTAAAATATTTTATATTATGGATAAATGGGGCTGTTGGCAAATCTGAATATGTAGTTCAGTAGAAGAGAAACAATTCTAAAGTTTAACAAAATAAAAAAAAAATCTTGGCAAACAGTTGCAAAGATTCTTAAACAGGCAACATAGAACAAAAGGTTTGGAAGAGATGTCTGACTTGAGTTGTAGTCTTCTAACTCTTGGTTTTAAAGTTTTGAAACATATACCAAAGCTACACGTTGCGTGGAGAACTGGTTTGCATTATTGTGTATCTCTGCTTAATGATATCGCACTGAACTTTACTGTAAGGCTACAAAAACTGCCCAGTCTCTCTTTACATATTACCTTGGCTTGATCCTAAATGCCTCTGCTTTATTCCAGGGAGCCTTTCATCATTCTCTCAGGAGGCTTGTCATATGACACTGTAGGAAGAAGACCCTGTTTAACAGTTATGCATGGGAAAAGTACTGCTGTGCTAGAAATGGATTATTCTATTGTTGATTTTCTAACCCTTTGTGAAACACCATATCCTAATGGTAGGCTCTGTAAAGTTTTTTTTTTTTCTTAGTACTTCAACCTCTTCTCTCGAGTCTTATCCCATCAGAATATTCTTTACTATTGCCTTTCTGTTTTATCTCTGGGGATCAGACTGCAGCAGTAACATCTGTTATCCCTATTGTCTGAAGTCTGTTTTGCTTCCTAAAGCATTGTAATAGAATAGTTTATTGTGAAACCAATTTTTCTTCTGGAAGAATGCTGATTGCTGGTTGCAGGGATTTTCCTTTTTTTAATCCAAAAAGCATATGAGACAAAAAGTAACATTACAATTTTAAGCTGTAGTTACTGCAGCAGATGTGTTCATCAGTATTTATTTGAGCACATAAGATCTTTCCAGTCCATGCTATGTCTTGATTAGCATTTGTATAGTACTGTTAACTTTTAGTGACTTTATTGATTCCAGTACACACAGGAAGTTCATCACTAACCTATAATCTGCCTTCTGCAGAAGGGTTTTTTTAATCATATTTTAGGTAGTTGTCCTGGATTAATACTATTATATTTCTGATGACTCCGATGTTTTCAGCTGTCAGCTTCCATCAGAGTATATAAAACTGCTTAGCTCAGAATTTGAGGTCTGCCTGAAAGAGAGCAAGATAAAATTTGGAAACTCATTCAGTTTCCTTATTTTAGTGTTGAGTTGACTGTATTTCAATTCATTTTGTAAGCAATTAGTATTTAAACCCCGCAGAATATAAGCAAAAGCACACTGGGAATGGGAGGATGTTATTATTCAGTAATTGGCCCTTTCTCAGAAATATTGCTTATACAAGTTCCTCTGCATGTTCCTTTTCTTGTTATTTGAGCTGTTTAAATTGTTCTAGCAAACTGGAGGAGATTGAGAATTTTGAACTAAAGGGAGAGTGTGTCTGTTCCAGACTTCGAGTATTCAGGGGAGTGAGTGTATAAAATATCTTCAGAAACTCTATAGTCATCTAAGTGGCTTTTCTACTCTCAACAGATAGAGTGCAAGGACTGATCACATACATGAGGCTGTGCATGTAAGAATGGTTTAGCAGGCATGGTGGTGTTGGGTTGACGGTTGGGCTTTATCTCAGAGGTCTTTTCCAACCTAATGATCTGTGATTCTATAAGAACTACACTTACCAATAAGTAATTTTTTTCTTTCTTGTTTTCAGACTTTCAGGAACCATACGCTGTAGTTGTTCTCCTAGAAAAGGACTTAGTACTGATTGACCTTGCACAAAACGGGTAAGAATTTTGTGTAGTCTTTTTAATGGTTGGCTGTAGCGATCAGCCTGTTTTTCTGCTATATAGCATTTTAATCTACTATAATACCTCCCTGTCCAGAACGTAAAATTCTGAATTACTAAATGTAAGGTTTCTTCAGCAGAACTGGATATCCTTATAGATCAACTTTTCTACTATATGTAGCAGTTGAGTAGAATATTATGTGACTTTTTCCAGACATGGCTGATGAACAGAAATTGCTCATAGATCACTGCTGCTTTTTAATTATTGTGGTTGATGTTGAAGTTGATTCCATAGTGCTATGAGGGGAGCTCAGAATTTTTTGGGGAAGGAAGCAGGGGGAACAACTGTTCAGATAAGCCAGGTAATTTTGGCTGACATTGAGTGTGGTTGTCTTCATATAAATATTTGCTGATTTTTATTGCTAACTGTATTGCTTAAAGTAACTCAGTACTGATGCAATAAATACCATATGCATAGAAATAGAATGGTAACATCTACTCCATAGTTTACTACTGTAGTAAGAGGTTGCTTCAAATACAGTATCCTGTTACAGTTCTCACAACTAATACTTGCCTAACACATTTTGAGTCTCATGTTACTTTGTTCGTGGAACAGTCCATATACTCTGTTAGGTGGTGATTAAAAATTCTGGATCCTACAAATTATTTTATCAAGGGTTTTGAAATTATTATAGGCATTAACAACTAACTGTTAAGGGATTAGTAGCAGAGGAACCAGACAGATAAGATTTGTAGTGTTCCTGATTAAGTCACTGATGGTCAATGAAGAATAATCCTTGTGAAGAACATCCTTCTAGGGCAAAATAAAAACTTGTAAATATGTATCCTCAAAGTCAATGGTCATACCTTAGATAATGAAGACTGAATCTGGAAGAAGGTCAAGTTTAGTCCTAATATCTCTGCAGATTCTGAGCAATTTCATTTATATTTTCCCAATGTTACATGGCCATATGCTGTATATAAAACTTCTTTCTGATATACCAATGGCATTAAGCTTCCAACATTCATATGTTGAAAGATTAATAAAACAAGTTTTAATGAGCTTGAAATTAAAAGTTTTGTACAAGGCTTTTTTCTGAAGTGAAATAGTTTGCAGTGCCTGAAATTTGAAGTCATGTTAAGGCTTGTTTCATTTAATGTTAAAAAATCTCCAGCAGTTATGTTTTTAGAAAATGTATAACAGTCTTTGTTATGACTGACATGCAAAGTGTTGATTGTTTCACACCCAAAAAAAACCAAAATATATTTTTTTTTTGCTGTAGGAGGTTTCCTTTTTGCCCTATGTTGTCATATGGATTTACCATGTTTTGTTAAAATTAAGCCTCTTTTTCATTCAGTTTTTAGAAGATTGTTTTGGCTTTCCAGATAGCTCTGTATGAAGTTATTGGTATGCAGAAGGTTTTCTTCTGGTTTTGCTGATTTTTCCTTTAGCTGTGTTGAGAACCTTTTTCCATTTTCACCTCTCAAAAAAAACAACCCCAAACCAAAACAGAAAATACCCTGTATGCATAGTATGCATTTCTCTGGAGATAAATATTCTTTGAATGTCTTTTTTTCCTCATTAAGGCTCTGTCACTTTTCTGACAGAGGTGGTGGTTGAGAGTGTATGTGTGTGTTTGCTTCTAATTGGTAACTGAGTGTTGCCATCTATAATGTTAAGAGAGTGATCTTGGAGTCGCAAGTAGATTGTGAGAAGTGCTGGACAGCTTTCTAAGAACAGTATAATAATAATACAAAGTGAGAAGTGGAGTCTTCCTGTATTTCTCCCTGGAAGAATAGACTGAAGAGTTAGAAGTAAAATTATAGCTCCGCTTTACTACAGTTAGGACTTGGTAACTTCAGTTTTTCCACAGACTATTAAAATAGTAAACTTTAAAAAATATAAAACTGTAGGGAGTAATGGTGTTCTAGAAGTATTCTAGAAACAGTACAAACTTCAGGCTCTATCTAGATTACTACAGTATCTTGGTAGCGTACTGGATGTGCAGTAAAGTTACATAGCATATTTGTTCATAATCTAAATTGATTTATTTTCCTCTATATGAAAATAATGCAAACCTAGTCTTCAGTGTTCTTCTTGTGTTCTGCATTTAAAAAAAGAAGTTTTTCCCATATTAACAGTCTTCCCCTTTCATCCATTAAAGGTACCCTATATTTGAGAATCCCTATCCTTTGACTATACACGAATCACCGGTTACATGTTGTGAATATTTTGCTGATTGTCCTGTGGACCTCATACCTGCACTCTATTCAGTTGGCGCCCGACAGAAACGTCAAGGTTACAGTAAGAAGGTACAACATCTAGCACCTACCTATGTATTTGAAAATACTGAAAATCAACAGCTCTAAACAATGTAAGAGTGGCTACACTAAGACCAAAGCTCCATCTGACTCTGACAGTGGCTAATAGCAGCTGGCTAGGGAGGATATGGCATATGTCAATCCTATAGTCATGCTTTCCTGATGTGTTCCCATTGATTGCCCTGTCGCTGGAAACTAAAGGACTTCCTGGAGCAGGGGTGTTGTTTATGGCCCTTGTTTGGTTTTTTCCTTTGCAGTGGATATGTCTAATTACTTTTTCAAGTCATGTGAAATACTGGAATCTGCAGTATCTGCAGTAGTTTTGGTGGCTTGACTTTGCACTGTATGATATTTTCTTCCTCAATGTGTTTGTTAATCTTCCAGGAATGGCCTATCAGTGGAGGCAACTGGGGTTTGATCACTCAGAGCTATCCAGAGATAATTATTACAGGGTAAGTGACACCATAGTGTAGTCGTAATTTTCTTAGCTGACTGAGTAGAAGTGAGAATATTTTGTTCCTATTATAGAAAACAATGTTCTAAGGGTGGTTTGAATGATTAAAGAAGTTTTGTGTACCAGACACATCATTTGCATAATGTTCTTCAGGCGTTAACAAGAAAGTAAAGCAAAATGTGGAAGAGAAGGTAGGAACGAAACAATAGCAGGTGTTTTACAGGGATTGTTGTGATGCGGTATTGTGATTGTCTGCTTGTTCTCAGTTTATCCTGGATTGAACTTATATTTCATTCTTTAACTTTTGGAAAATAGTTGAGTAGTGTTTTAAAGCATAGGAACTCCAGTAAATAGCTACTGAGTTTAGTTTGCAAAGGGAAGCCAAACTTTTTATTTCAAAAAGTACAGGCAAATACTGTTTGTTTTGATCTCTTTTGAGACTGATCCTTCTAATACTACTTTAAGGAGCACGAAAAAATTTTAATTTATAGCAGTACAGTGCATCTCTGAAAGTGAGAGCACTACTAAAGTGTTTTTCAGAGCAGCCCTTTAGCCCTAATGAGGATTACTGTCACTTCATACTACACATTGCAGAGACTTTGAGAGACAGTCCTGAAAAAATCTAGTCATCTGATTCTCAATTTAAAGGATAAATAAAGAAGTGAGGTGACTCGTTTACACTGAAATACAGTACATTTAGGCATCTCCTTTACAAGTGTCGCTCCAAATAAAGGACATCTTTTAAGAAACAACACATGGTAAGGTATACCAAACGAATTCTGGGAAATGCAGATAACTGAAATCAGTATTTAAAATGATAAATTAGTATTGGTACAGTGGAATTTCAGGGAGTTAGCCTCTAAACTTTTTTTAATACCTTATCTCCAAAGTCACTGGGGCATGTGTTCGTAGAATATTGGCTTCCAATAAACTGTGAAAACAGTGTCACTAAGAATACTAATAAAAATACAATGTTAGCCATATATTTTCTAATCAGTAGCAGAGAGATCTAACATTCCAACTAACCATTTTACTATCTTATTAATTTTTTAATATTTCATAGGCATGCTGATGGGTCAATCAAGTTTTGGGATGCCTCAGCAAGTAAGTGTTTTCAGTAGAGATTTTTTTCCTGTGCAGTAGGAGTTTTCTAAACTTGCTAATTTCTCTAATGGAATGTAATTGCAGACCAGTCATTCTCATTATTTCCTGCCTCATAGGAATCTTTGGTTTAAAATTAAATTGTTTCACTGTTTTTATCACCTCAGTGAAAATGCACTGGTAGTCCAAGAGTGGAAGAGTTCTAACATTTTTTAGAAGCACCTTCACGAGCACATTATTGAGCAAAGATATGCATGATAAGAAAATGCATTCCTTTTTTAGTAAAAATGAATTTTAGTAAGTTATTTCTGTCTTTTTAGACAGGAGAGAAGAAAGTGTTTATAAGACTTCAGCTCCCCATAAATTACAGTATCTAAAAATGAGAATTGGAACCAGTAGTAGTTTCTGCTAATAAAATGATTTAGGCTTTTGTGAAGAAAGGCAGGAGAACAGTAAAATACACTTTTCTTTGGTGAGATGCTGAACAGACCTGAAGAATCTGCTACTGTTTTACACTTCTCTTCAGTTAAAGGGTCAATTGCATCTGATCCACATAGCTAACAGTGAGAAATGCAGTAAGAATTCAAATTAGAATGGACTACACAGTTAGATGTTTTAATTAATCTAGTTCTGACTAACCTTACTCCTGATACTTAAAAGCTGTGTGAAGCAATGTTGGAATCATTATCAGTTGTCTTTAAAAACTTGTAGAAGGCTGTTGAGATTCCAGAATGCTAAGGCGTGTGTGGGTGTGGGAGGGAACAGATGCAATGTATATGTTTAAAAACTGGGAGGAGGAGTATTTGGAGTGTTATAGATCTTGAATTTCAGTGTGAGGTGGGGGTGGAACCTGGGGGGAG
>Ga0065711_1009910_pt1 | contig 13313 bp, 6 predicted proteins | sample Hoacrofraction12_FD_59098 | JGI IMG/M metagenome (GOLD analysis project Ga0065711, IMG submission 59098) | Hoatzin crop microbial communities from Cojedes, Venezuela - Epithelial fraction 12 v2 (version 2) | ecosystem: Host-associated > Birds > Digestive system > Esophagus > Crop | place...
TCAGTGGTGCCCAGCGACAGGACAAGGGGCAATGGGCACAAACCGAAGCAGAGGAAGTTCCAGCTGAACATGAGGAAGAACTTCTTCCCTCTGAGGGTGACGGAGCCCTGGAACAGGCTACCCAGGGAGGCTGTGGAGTCTCCTTCTCTGGAGATACTCAAGACCCGCCTGGACAAGGTCCTGTGCAGCCTGCTCTGGGTGACCCTGCTTTGGCAGGGGGTTGGACTGGGTGACCCATAGAGGTCCCTTCCAACCCCAAACATTCTGTGATTCTGTGATCTTCAGAAGATCTGAACTTCACAGATATTAACGTAAAAAGCACATTTGAAGCTAACTAGAAAGCCATCTGTTAAAAGATTACCTGTGTCGCTTCCGCAAGAGAATCTTGGGTCATTTTAGTCAGTTTTCGCAAGTATCTTCCATAAATCACAGCCAGGACAGCCAAGGGTGGCACAACGCTCAGAACAAATGCAGCCAGGCTAGGAGACACAAAAAACTAGAAGAAAGAGGTACGTGTCAGGCGTTAGCGTTCAGATTAACAATAACCCACTGAAGTGAAGAGTACTGAAGGGCAACTTTCCTCCCTAGAGTTTTCTAGAACTAGTAGGATTGTCGTTTAGTGCTGCCACATTTTAATTTGTCATGTTTTATCTCTTCGAGGCAAAATACCCGTTCCTCCACAGCATTTGGGGAACGCATCCCACGGTGAGAACAAAGGCTTATAAGCAAAGGGGTCTGGATTTCATTTCTAGCTTTCTCACTGGTTCGGTGTGTGCCCTTAGCCCAGTATCTTCACCTGCCAGTAAAACAGGCCTACCAGGAAATCTCTGGGGGATGCTGAAAGACATAAGCTATTACATAGATTCTGAAGTGCTTTCACAACTTCTAAATAGATGGTGTAATACAGAAAGTTGGAATAGAGAAATACCATGCGCTGCTTCTGGGTAACTGAGGAACAGATCGAGTCACCAGTGCTCCCTAGCATCCACAAATGCTCATGACCTGGAATAATGGATTTACTGTACTGTTGCAAAACCTTACTATTCGTAACAATCATCATCAAAGCTCCTGAATAGGTTATTTTCATAAGATTCATTGAAATTAGATCTAATGTATTTTCATTTCATCTTGATTTCTGTACCGAGAACAGAAAAAGCTACAGAAAAATAAAAAGCTGACTTGACAGGCTTTACAATTATTTCTTAATAATCTCTTCTTTCTCAGCAAGCTTCTATAGTCCACCTTTTAACACTGCATAATGGCAGCATTTTTGAGCAGAATGCCTTATATAAAGTTATTCCAGTTAATCTGTGGTAAGATAAAACCTTAGACTCTATTTGCTTAGATAAACACAAAAAGCTACAATTCTCATCAGTGACAAAGTATTAAAGCTTTAAAGCTTCGTAGTGGAAACTCTTTAACGCTTTCTAGTAAAATCAATCTTGGAAGTTTATTTTTATGCAGAGACCTTTTGTTATCTGTTTTTAACTCCAGGTAGACTGCAGAAATTATCACACTTTCATTTAATATAATTGCCACTAATGTATCTTTTTTCAGATAAGCATAAAAAAAATTAATGCCACAAAAAATATCAAGGAAAGTCAGATTTTCATATAAACCAACTGAGCACCAAGGAATATTAACTGATGCGCTGCACTGAAGCCTTCATTAATACTCTTTTTACCTAAATATATTCTCTGCTGACAGACTGAAGCAGAAACACTAACAGTTCTTGTAAAAATCCTCCGCAGTAATTTGATGTTCGGTGCTGCCTTTGCTCACCCAGGCCCTAACCACCACCAACCAACTTTAATGACTTTTACATCAGGCCCTTCACACCCTGTTTCCCCTACAACCGTGGGGATGTTATCTCTGATTTTAATATCTTCAGTAAGAACAGAGTCAGGCTATTTGCCTACTATACTTTGCTTGATAAATTCAGGCAGCAGTTCATTTCAAGCCCTCATTCTGCATACTTTGGCTTTTGAGTAAACATCGAGTGGCTACAGGCACATCATCTATTGCACTGCAGCACATCGATAACCAGTGAAATACCCTTGTGTCCAAGAGCACACGACCGTTTCTGGACTGAACCACATTCACACATTACCTAACAGAACTGAAACAAACTTCAAACTACAAGAGGGGAAGAGATCGCCGTACCATCATTCCAACTCCCACCGACGCCTGTGCTCCCGCCCGGAGCCCATCTGAAAGGTTTTCGGTCACTGAACGGCCCAAGAGGGCTGTATCCGAAGATAAGCGGTTTATCAGCTCTCCTGTTCTGGTCTTGTCAAAGAAAGCAGTTTCTTGCTTCAGAATAGAAGAGAACATGGTCATTCTCAAACGTTTCACAATTCTTTGTCCTGTCAGAAACAGACATCAGTCAAGCATGGCACACAAGACTTTACACAGACACCAACAATATAAAAATCGCAGGATTACACAGCACTGAACAAGTCACATTAGAGAGTTTTAATATACCAGAAGAGAGTGAGCTTTAAGACGTCACGTAACAGTAAATAAAAATGAACAATTATTCCAGTATACTCATCTTTGCACTATTAGTTTACCTTTGCTCTGGTAAAAAAAAAAAAAATAAAAGCTACTGATTCCAAGAGGATCTCTCAGCCAGTGCCAAGAATTTATTTCCCATCATTAGATATCCTGACTCCGTGAAAAAAGGTGACTCAGTACCACTTTTTTGCTTCTCTTTTTACCTGCAGTCTGCATGAGGTAGACACGAGTAGCATTAGCAGCAGCACCACATAGAAAGATTCCACTCAGCAAGGCACACAGGCTGGTCAGGCTGTCAGTGAAGTCTTCACTGGGATTTGTATAAATAACGTCAATAACTTTCCCCAAAAAGAAAGGGGCTGACATGGTAACGACACTGGAAACTGTCAGAAAGCCAACAGCAGCTGCAAATCAACAAGGAAAAGGAAAGGAAAATTATTCTGGATTTGGAAGCTCATTAATAGTACACATGAAATTATTTTTCACTTGAAATGGAACGAAGCTTTCCAGTGCCAGTATTAAATTATCAGCATTCTTTTAGGCCCAGTTCTGAACNGGGTATNTTAAGTNACTGTATAAATTAACTCAGACAAGNCACATTTTAAGATCCTGAAAGCCTCTGTAGACAATCACAGCCCTGGAATNGCTTTTCTNGTCTAACCTTCCACACCACCATCCAACAAGATTAACTTTTCCCAGATGTCACCTTTAGAGAGCATTAACAGTTACCACATCTTCCACATCTTACACAGAATCCTTCAGCTCCTGTTTGGTTTGGGTTTTATTATTAATGTTTGTTACTGTATTAAAGCTTCCAATTGTCTATTTCTCAATAGCAACAGACTGAAGTAAAGATCTGATCTGAGAACGGTCTAAAACATGCAAATTTATTGGGGGGGGGAAAAAGTGACAAAAAGGAATGGGATTTACTTTTGACTGGCAAAATTTATAGATATTTGTTTGGTTTACTCTTTACTATCATTGGTCTAAAATAAAAATAGCACAAGTTTGAATTAGAAATACACTCGCTGATGAGCGGAGCTCTTGAATTCCTGTTGCAAGATCACCCATGGAACAATCTCTGTAGCTGTTTGAAGCTGTATCACAGAGTATGAATGTTGCACTGGACCAAGACTTAGCCTTTTGAACTTTCATCTGCAAAGAAATTTCTTGAGCCAAGAACACAGCTCGACTCTGAAAAGGCAAGCCAACCTTCGCAGGCTGAGAGCTAGGAAAAAACCTATCTTAATTGAAAACTGAACAAACTTGATATGAAAACCACTGAACCACAACAAACAATGCCTTCTATACGGCATCATTTTCCAGCAGCCACTTAAAGCAACCACTCACAGGATTGCTACAAAACTACTAGTAAATAATGCCTTTAAAAGCAGAAGGACACGGTACTGAAAACCCTGAAGTTGCCCGAGTTTTCGTTCCATCCGCTGAGCTTCTCGCCCCACTTCCATGACGAAGACAGCAGAGAGCCTCCCAGCAGCCCACTGCTGTAAGCAGTATTTCTAACATCTGTCACAGACGGTTTGATGCCTCTCACCACCTCCACACGCGTGGAAAGCTTTGTTTCAGTTTTTACTTGAAGTGTAAATACAGCTGTGCATTTCCGATGAAGAATTCAACGTACAAAAAACGCACACCTGCCACCAGCTGAAGCGAAGTGCAGCCTGCTCTGGGTGACCCTGCTTCGGCAGGGGGTTGGACTGGGTGACCCACAGAGGTCCCTTCCAACCCCCACCATCCTGGGATTCTGTGAACACTTCCCCACGCCCTCACTGCAGCGCCCCAGAGCAGTCCCGGGAGAGCTCCCGCGCCGCCCAGACAAGCTCTGTCCTTCCCATTTCATCCAGCCTGCCCTTCTTACTCAAGATTCGTTTGCGGTCTTTCCGTGGTGTCACACTCAGGCCAGCAAGCACGAAAGGTAAAAGACTGGTACATTTGACTTGAAACTACAGAAATTATAAGAAGTCAGGGTAGAAAGGGAAAGACATCCTGCTGCAAACTTACATGCTCCATGCCACGGACACATCTCATCAACATATTATTTACTAGCTTAAACTTCCTAAGGACGAGTGACATTATTAACAGGCTGGCTGCACTGGTACATTCAAGCTGTGAAGCAGCAGGGAAAAGCCCAACAGAAGCCAGGTCATCTCCTGTCAGGAAGAGCTGGTCTGTAAGGCAGCTTGAGACGGTCGAAAGCATTGCTGGTGAGCACAGTGCTGCGTGGCAGCTGGGTCTCCACCAGTCCAGACAATTTATCAGTTATGGATGGAACTGGACATCTGAACTGCATATATAAACTGTCACTGGGGGAAAAGGACCGTACGGCTAAAAATGCCGCATGTCTCTGCCCAGTGGTACAGCCTTCCTGGCTTGGATTTACCTTCAGCTCTTCTTCATCCAGACTAGCATGGGTTTCACTGGAAGAACTTCCAACAGCCTGAACTAAAAGCAAATACCAGGACATAAAACAAACTGAAGACTACAAAACTACTAAACATTAGACAAAGTGTCAATAATATATGGGAACAATGCAGTTCTGAAGATGAAAGCTTATATAATCCAGATGTCACTTTTCATTTTTCCCTTAAGCAATACACCTGTTTTAAGGGGAAAAACAAAGTGACATCTGGATTTAAAGCAATATACCTGTCTTTATTAATTTAATCACAAATCACATGCAAAATAAGGTTCCCTAATTGAAACTCTCACTTTAATTATACCAGCAGAACAACTGGAAAATAGCACAGATGCCAAACTGTTGCTCTGTTTTTGTTTTAAACTGAAGAAATAGGAATTGGCAAACACTCCTCCTATCTCCTCATTCAAAGCAGAGCTGCCATTGCGATAACTGGCTAAAGGGAGGAGCACGAGGTGCTCAGCAACCAGATACGAAGACGCTTCAGTGAGGCTGAAGGTTGTTACTGACAGAAAAAAGGTCAGAGTAAACTGTACAGTACTCGTTTCACATAGCTTACTCTGTTACCCAGAAAATTCTGTCAAACAAGAGTGTATTTTGGAAGCTTTGTTTTTCAGAGTAAATCTGTTTTGTAGGCTATGAGATGAAAATAAAGAAAATAGGAGGCAGACCAATGGAACTCATAAAACCAGGGCTCTGTCGAAGGGGGAACAGAAGCAAAGGAAGGTAAGCTGGCTCCAGCAGCAGCTGAGCAGTCCTCCTGGAAACGTTAGGCGAACATTTTGCTTGCCTGCTTGCACGTAAATCCAGATCGCCGCACAGACGAAGCGATGCCTTTATCACTGTTAAAATCAACGTGCTCTCTGTTAAGGCTAAGGTGGGCTTCCTTCTTGACAGCAGGTCTGCAGCTTCATTTCACGGTAGATGTATTCAGAGGCAAGGAACTGGTCACCAACTGATAAACCAGGATGTTTACAAGCTGTAACTAGGCAGAGCTATCAGAAACCTCTCTTCAGAACAGGGACTACATGACTCCAAAGAGTCACAAACCAATTTGCTACATGCAAGACCACCACCAAGAGAGTGAAAGTTTCTAACTTTGCTGGTTCTTACCAGAGCATCCTCCTCACCCAGCACAGTATGTGGAAGTGTACAAAGCCAAAAAACTGCTTGCAAGCCTGTTGGGGGAAGGGCTGTTTTAAACATGAATACATAAAGATTTGACCTCAGATGAATTAAGATCATTCAAGCCAATCAGGGACGAAGGACAGAAAAATGAGGTAACGATGATGTTCAGCAGTGCACGGTAACACAGCAACAGAACACAGTACCTAGCTTTTACTATTCAGTAAGGTTATGAATGTTACCTCCCAGAATCTTTTCCGTATTTTACCGGTTTCATTTAAAGATCAGGACTGGCAGGTCAGAAAGCAAGCTCTGGACTTGTGAGAAGTACGCTTTACCAGTAACGAAGAATATCTGTCCTTTATCAGCCATCTGTGCAGTTTTATTCTAATACACAGTAACTGTTTTGCCTTAACACTGAGTTTCCACAAGAGTATTTGATGAATAAAGTCTACAGCATTCTGTCACGTGTATGCACAGGGATCGGGCTCTTCAGTTGTTCTTTTATGGGAGAACTATGCACTGGTTAATTTTGTATTTATTGGGTAGGTAAAGTCCATTTCTGTTTGCTGAACCCTGTCCCACAAGGAATTTGTTTTGGATTAATATAGGGAGGTCGAAGGACTGGCATCAACCCTGCGAAAAGTCAGTTCTGCAAATACTTATTTCAACACAGAATCTTCTTCCAGAGTACACTGTAAGCACTTAAGGATCTTCTGTATAACTGTAGGTTAGGTATGACTGGTGTGATTTTCTTTCTGTGTTAAAGAAAATTCATATATGCTATCTGGTCTGCACCTATTATTATGCAAGAAGAACCTTTTAGAATCATCCTCTGTACATTATTGAGAACAACTGAAACACTGTACTCAGAAAAAAACACAGCTCGTGTCTGACAGCGCAGTTCTATACTGCACTCCCGGCGCATCCTGGAAAGCTGCTGGCTTTGTGAGTGGAGTTGTCCCGCCTGATTGCAGGTACTGTCAATCTACCGAAGCTTGCAAGTTACTATTTCCAGCGATGATCATAGTTTTTAGAAAACGTTTACGGGAGTATGCTATAGACAGCTTGATGTGGTTATTGAATCTGTGGTGTTTGTGCTTAAAAAAAATAACAAAGGAAAAGGAAAAAGAGCAATTCAGGTTTTCAACTGGCAAAGACTGTTTTCTTTGGTACAATAACAACACAGTTGCACAACTTACTGCAAATATCTTCAAGACAGCTCATGAAATGGCTGTCATACTGTGGGTCATCTGACTGACCAGGATTATACAACTGTTGGGAGAAATTAACAGTTGCAGACAACTGCTGTGGGACAGAACCAAACAAGAGAGACAGAAAATACCTTTGAGATCGTATCTCAAGAACAAGATGGGTGTCCAGGGTCTGGAGGGCACAGCATGGGAACGAGCCCCAGTGTATCGGCTGGTGGCATCCCTCGTGCTCAGAACATTTACACGACACAACTTGCAGAAGTCGTCTCTCACCTTGAAGAACACCTGCTCTTTGAGTCATGAGGTGTTCAGGATTGACAGAAATCACCCTTGGTAGCTCCTCAGTGAGGATCCTATGATCAAACAGGATAGACCTGCCAGGAGTCCTTTGCTATGGAGCAAACCAAAGATCGAGCAGCCTTTGCAGAGTAGGCTACAGAGGGTTTGTCGGAAGAGCTTTCAGAGAAGATATTCAACAACAGAAGTGTCCTTCCAGGCACAGCGGTGATCTGAGGGAGCCCAAGAAAGGGAAGAGCAAATAGACTGTCACTTTGCACAGCAGAGGAGAAGGAAGGGGCAGCAAGACACGCAGCCTGACAGCAAAGACAGGGCCTCGACTCTGCAAGCAAGTATCTTCACTTTCTCTTAAGAAAGATGGTATCTCTATTTTACACCTTGTTATTATCAATACAATAGCTTGTCACAAAAATGCCTGTTTAAGAACCCACTTCTTTCTCACATTTTTTTTGCCATTGTGGAAAACATTTGGAGAACTCCTCACCCACACACAAAATTTAAAAGCAACTGGGGGGTAGGGGGAAGGGGAATGCTATCTTTTTTATTTCTAAAAGCTTACTATCCTATCAAAACCCATGATAAAAAGATGGCTCATACAGCCTGGCTAGAATCCTCTGAATGTTTGCAACTGCTTCCCTGGACTACTATTTCAGGACAATGCACCGGTCTGTAGTTCAGATAGAGCAGAAGTATAGAGCTTACTCAGAAAAGTAGGAAAATACCAGTAATTTCTGTATTTTATCACAACATGTTAAAATAGCATAAACCATTAATTATGCACTCATAGAGTTTAGTTGGATACATTTAAAAAACAGAATCCCTTTCAAAGACAAAGTATTTTAAAATTTCTGTTCTATTTTCTCATGATACTGATTTTCCTCAGCCATAAAAATCAGCCAAGTTTCTGATCACCAAATGCTGGAAAGCAATAAAATAACTCTAGGTTTGCAGGAGAGAGTACAGTTGTTTTTTTTTCTCCCATGCATTTAAAATTAAAGCATTTAACTTGTTCATACTTATCTTGTGTAGAAGACAGTCTTTATGTCAGACCAATTTGCCTATTATTCCTTCTGTCTTCACAATTTACACAAGCAGTGCAGCAAAAGCACCCCGCAGAGAAATTACACTATAGGCACCTAACTGATCACAGTGGTCTGCAGCTACCGTTTCTGCAATGTCTTACGTAAGTAGCTTCACTAACAGTCCACCGCCAATTTAAAATAAGGAACTGTCTCCAGCTAGCCACAGAAAAGCAAACTTATTGTGATAAAGCTACAAGGCTGCTTGGACTTTTTGTGAGTTTCATGCCAAACATTGACAAAAATCAGAAGAAAAACTGGGGAGGAGGCAGAATAAAAAACCCCCACAGAGTCTATTCAATTTCTACAAAAGGCACACTGCACATGAGAAAACAAACGGTATACACCATGCATATAGGAATTATGATTTTAAAACCACACGAATTGCCTTCAGAAAATTGAAGTTAAGCACAGTTGTTGAGTTGCTTTCAGATGAGCAGAACCACTTTACAGTACCTAAATACAGTAGCAAAAAACAGTGGCCACCTATGTGGACTTGAGAGGTGAACTCAAATTTTGGGCCAGGAATTTCCCAGCTACTGGGTGCCAGCACAGAAACAGCAAAATTTACAGGACTGGGGATCAATCCAGGTTCCAAAGGGAAGGGTCTTCTGGTGCCTGTAACCCCCACCACCCTGCTTCCACTACCTTCCTGCCCATTATGCACACTACAGAATTAATTCGACTCGCTGTCAAGGTTGGAATAGGTGCACAAAAACTGATTTTTCAGCGAGATGCCACTTGTCTGACTTCTAATTAATTTTTAAATGGAGAGAGGAAAAGCATACCCTTAACAGTGCATGGACTGCCTGCTGATGTTCAAACTCATGCTACAAAGCTTGGAAGAACAGAAGTTTCAAAATTAAACCATTTAAATGTTACTATAAACTAAATACATATGATCTGCCAGATTTAATTTCCTAAAATAACTGAAATTTTCAAAGATACTCCTTGGCATAAGACATGTCAGCTTGTACAAGTATAAATAACCGAAAGCAGGACCTTCTAGTAGCAATACTCACAGCTGATGTGTTCTACATTTCCATCTGCATCTTGTACAAAAAAGATTCAAGTTGCTCGCTACCTCAATCATCCCCAATCAAATGAATGATCAAAACAATTTCTGAACTACATTACAAAGAACGCATCTAAAAAATTCAGGCAGTCTTAGGTGCAAGGTTTTAATTTTTTTTAAATTGCCTTTCTTTAGGAATTGTATGTATGGGCATTTATTCCTTATTAGAAACTACAAAAGATAAATCTACAGCAATTCAGTATTTCTCGTTTAAGGACAAGAAAGTGCATCACCTGGCATAACTTCAAAGTACAGAAAAATCAGATTATGAACAAGGCAGTGCTCTTCTGATTTCATGGCAAATTTTAACCTACAGGAAAACAGCTATTACAAATTATGCCCAAAATTCTAAAATAAAACTCCCGAAATAACATTTCTTGCGCATCCCTAGAGAAGACCTGTGTACAAAACAAACCTCGCTCACTGCGCAGCAAGTGTTATGCAGGGAAAGGGCACGCTTTGCTCTCGGATTAAAAATTTCAGAGTTCCTTGTGCTCAGTTTACCACTCAATAGAACTATTGTTTCCTTCCAGTGCGGTTTGGGTAAAGCGCAACAGACAGATTCTCACAGGGAGAAACAAGCAGGCAGGAGGAAATAAAAGGGGTCATTTCGAAAAGGCATTGTTGTGGCCTCGCACACACAGCAGGATTTAATCATGTCAACAATGGCCCTGTCCTCTGCCCTGGGAACTGAATTTAACTGAAGACACGGGTTTACCTGACCTGACTGCAGAGGATCAGCCAAAAAATTCCCAAAATTACTTCTCTCATTTGTTAAACCTGGGAGGTACTACAAAATTTACAAATTCCTAATTTCACTACACAAAACTGCGGCCACTAACAGAGTGAATTCCCACTGCAATATTTAGCCACCTTTTCACCACTTTAAACACAAACAACAAAATTTAACACACATGTCCCGATTAAAATGTATTCACAGCTCTGCCCAGCTCTAGAAGTAACTGGACATGAGACATGGAACATATTACGCTGCTCCTTTTGTGGGTTTTTTGGACAGTATAATATTTGGTACATTTATTTTCATTCCTAAGAGCCTCCGGAGGCTCAGAACCTCCTCCTGCAAGGACAGCATTGCAAGAAGGGCCACGTGCCAGCATGCTGGAACTCCTGGCCAGAGCGCATCGCTTCTTCAGGAGCCAGCAGATGCTGACGAGGCGCTGCGTAAAACAAGATGTGACCGTCTCTTTCGGGGCCAGTCCCACCCGGAGCAGGTCACCTTCACCTCTGTACCTGCACCTCCTGATCCTAGTCTTGCACAGCTTCCTCACAGATCATCATCCTCTGCTCCCGGGGGCCTCCACTGTCATCGCTGCACCTACTGCATCTTCTGTGACCGCGAATTGCAATGCACAACTGCAGCGAGCAGAGTATCACGACCTGTGCCACGTGGAATCACAGAAAAGGTATCTATCCCTTCACTCCACGCAGTAATGCCACACAGCTATGTTACCAACCACTGCTTATAGAAAATGCAACAGATCTGGAAGAGCTCAACTTTCTTGCAGAACAAAACTGCACCTGTAAAGCCTGTGAAGAGATCCCACAGCATTTGCTTACCATTCATATTATACGGACTTGAAGAGGAAATTAAATGTTTTACCCTAGGTTCTTTGTTTCATACAGTGAAACAGTTACCCTTCCTCTCTCTTTGAATGCGGGAAAAACAGATACCAGGTTTTTAAGGACTAGTTTCTCAGTACAAAGATGCAACAGGAACAAAATGCAACATATTTTAACGTATTTTAGATACAACGGGCAGATGTGATTTCCCTACAACCAGCTACAAGGCATTTTACCCATATTTGTTATGCCTGCACTCCATAATGACCCAAAGTATTTTCCTTGTTAGCTTTCCCATCCTCCCACTTAATTACAACTTAACCACAAAAGTTTTCCCTTAAGCAGGGTGTCAATAAAAAAGAAAAATTTTACATAAATTTACGCCTCTCCCAGAACCAAGACCAACAGAATGCTGAAAAACACTTACTACATTTGCCTATTTTTTCCATCCTCATGATTTGGTATTATCAAGTTGTTGTGTTTTGTGTTGTTTTTTTTTTAAATTTAATTCACTTTAATTCAGGCCATTCTGTTATCTCAAAAGACAAAATTGGATGTAGCTGATTTTTAATAACTGTGATAGTTGATTTACTTCAGTAAAACCATCAGCAGACTGCATCGATTAAGGACACTTAGCCCTGTTTTAAAACACGATTACAAACAAGTATAATGTACACTGCCTGTGATAAACAAGCCGACAGCAAGTGCCCACGAAAGGGAACTAAATTAAGTTCTCAGACAGCAGCCTTTGGCTCCCAAAAGCTATCCTTAAAATAACTGATTTATGTTTTTCCCACTGAAACTGAAACAAAGAGCTTTGTTGTAAAATCAGCAGGTAATCTATCTGATCAGATACTCACTTCTTCACCAACATCTGAGTAGACTGCACGTTAGTTAGTGGCAATAGGCTTTTTACTTTTTAGTCCAGAAACCAATGAAGAAAAACAATCCTGAGCAAGAATAAAGCCTTACTGACGTTGTATCTTTTCCCCTCTCCATCCAGCCCTGTCCCATCAATTTTCCCCTGCTTTTATTCTGCACAACCAAGACAGTGGTATTAGCTGCATAAAACAGGTGTTCACAGCACAGAAATACTTCTTATAAAAATTCATTTGGATCCAAATTATTTTGGCTATGTGATGCCACCATGTAGTGAAGCTCTGTAACTATCCACCCTGACGAAAATCTTGTACAAAGTATCTCATATTTCCCAAAAGGACCTCTTCCTGCGAGTCCACCTCCCCCACCTCCTTCCTCTCCAACACCACCCACCTATTCCGTGGGAAGCACCCAAGCTTTTGCCAAGGCCTACCGGCCTCGCGCTGCCATGGCAGCAGCGCGTATGCTGTCCACCAGTAAAGGTGGCTGTAAAAAACGACAAACCACGTAATAATTTGATATTGTTTTCTTACTAACCACTGCTATCCTATCATCCCCGTGAGAAGCAATGTCACGAGAAGTTTGTTTCTGCCCTGTGTAGATAATATCGCTCTGTCAAGGGCACAGTTTATACAGCCGCGGTGTTTGACTTCACTGTATAGACACTGAAAATAAATAAATAAATGGGTTTCAAAGCAACTTACAAAAGTTCTCAGCAAGCAATTCTTGGGAGACAGAACTCCCACTGATCTAATATGTTTTTTTAACAATCATAGAATCATTAAGGTTGGAAAAGACCTCTAAGATCATCGAGTCCAACTGTTGCCCCGACACCCCCACGCCTGCTAAACCATGTCCCCAAGTGCCACATCCACACAGTTTTTTGACCCCCTCCAGGGATGGGGACTCCCCCACTGCCCCGGGCAGCCTGTCCAGTGCCTGACAAGCTTAGGGTCCCACTTCCACTCCACCCCACACAGGCTCAGGCCCGAGTCAAGCCAGCGCTGCCCAGGCAGAGCAGCATTAACCCGCCCTGCCAGCAAAACCCAGCTCTGCGCCTTCCAAAACTTTTCCCTTCATTTAAACAACTAATTAAGAGATCGGGGGGG
>Ga0065711_1045689_pt1 | contig 13313 bp, 6 predicted proteins | sample Hoacrofraction12_FD_59098 | JGI IMG/M metagenome (GOLD analysis project Ga0065711, IMG submission 59098) | Hoatzin crop microbial communities from Cojedes, Venezuela - Epithelial fraction 12 v2 (version 2) | ecosystem: Host-associated > Birds > Digestive system > Esophagus > Crop | place...
CCTGCCAAAGCAGGGTCACCTACAGCAGGCTGCACAGGCCCTTGTCCAGGCAGGTCTTGAATATCTCCAGAGAAGGAGACTCCACAACCTCCCTGGGCAGCCTGTTCCAGTGCTCCGTCACCCTCAGAGGGAAGAAGTTCTTCCTCATGTTCAGACAGAACTTCCTCTGCTGCAGTTTGTGCCCGTTGCCGCTTGTCCTGTCGCTGGGCACCACTGAAAAGAGTCTGGCCCCAATCTTGTAATTAAACAGCCCAACACAATATCTCAGGCGTGATTGGGAGATTCATCACCCAGTCTTTATATTTCTAAACAATTTCTGACACTATTTTCTGGCTCCCTTGTGGAGTCCGCTCCCTGACCCATGTGTAGTGCTTAGAGGCTGCACGCTTACCTGGCCTACTGTTCAGTAGCTGCTCAGTGACCAGTGTGCTTTGCACAGATGTAATCAACAAGATAGGCTGTTTGTTAATTGTCATCCTGGATTTGATTATGCCTATTTAAAGAACTTTTCTGCTGATATGGATATATGTGTTGCTAATTCTCTTGCTCTGCTTGTTTGGAGCTCACACATTCCTCATGTGGTTTCTCAAAAATCAGGTGAACACACCATTCTCTTGTTCTAGGTGTTGCGTGTTAAAAGGATTGGTACAGGGTGTCTCATACCATATCACTGCTTGAAAGACCTAGAGTGTCTTCATAAAAGGCTAGTGTTAGAGTGCTTTAAAGGATTAGTTTTGCATTTCAGTATTGGTGTGAAGTCAGAACTTGCCCAATAGCTTCTTTTTACATTTGTGAAGAGAAGACAGCAGCCTTTTCTTTAGCAGTATATTGTAATGTGTATTAAAAAAAAAAAAAAAAGATAAAAAAAAACTAACAGCCCCAGTTAGGAGAGTCTAAGTATTGACAGTGTTTTCTCATCAGGAGAAATTTATGTATCTGAGTGTAGGATCGTTAAAGTAGCCATTCTCCCTTCACCTGATGGTGCTTGCAGTTTGTATTTCCTGACACCAGAAGTTCACTGTATTTAATAAGCAACTTCCTATTGCATTAGCAAATTTCCATCTGGTTGGAAAGGTACCTGATTCTATTACTATATTTGTCTTCACGGCTATGATGCAAACCGTAATTTGCTTATAGCTTTGTAAATATGGCTAATGCAATATGTACTTCATATTACCCACAAAAAGGTTTTGCTTTGTGCAGGGTACTTCGGAGTTTATGAATGAACAGAGAACATGAACAGAGAGAGAAGATAGCTGCTGCTTCTATAAGCCTAGCGATGTCCTGAAACTTCATGGAGGCATTAGAAGGAAGATTAGGGGAAAGGGGAAAAAGAGGAAATAAAATTACGGTCTGAAACTGTCAATGCTCTTTGTGTGTGAGAGAGGGGCAGTACCTAGACCTTACATATGAGCAGGAATTTGGAGAGGTTATCTGCTCTTTGGAAAAGCAGAGAATGCATGGGATGATAGGATGTCTCCTGGAATCGTACTCTGTTACAGCTTGGCGACACAGTCTAAAAAGTAGAAACCTGTAGTTAGTAGCATCTGATTTGAAGCTTTAGAAAGGGCTGAGGAGAAACTGTAGAGTGAAACGTTAATAAGAAAGGGGTTTTATCACCTGAGTTTTAGTATGCTCCAAGAAGCCTCAGCATACAAATAATCTTTGGGAATTCTACTACTCATGAGATAATATGCACAGCATTGCTCCATGTCTATTTTAGACATTTTCAGAGGAGGAGTGGATGGCTTTACTGACTTGCCTATTGTCACATAAGAAGTCTGCAGCAGACAGGGATAATAATCCAGGAGTTCAGAGCTGGCTTCCTGAGACACTTACCATACAATCCCTTGGGAAGTGCTGTACGGAAACATTCCTGCTCCAAAGAGCATATAGACTAAATGTGAGGAGAAGGGGGTGAAATGCCTTGCCCAAAAAAAAAGGAAAGTCAGTAGCAGAGTTTGGGTTTTTTTGTTTGTTTGTTTTTTAAGAAACAAATGAAAAACCCAAACAAACAAAAAAGAAAACAGAATACTTGGGTGTGCATCGGTACTTAGTCTTCTGGTGGTAAATGCATGATAGCACAGGGTATTGCAATACAGTAGCCCAGCAGTAGGAGGGTGGGAAGGGTAGGAGGCCTTCCTTGTGAAGGCCATCCCACTGCCTTACTGCTGCTTTCAGCTCTTCCCATAGCTGACCTTGTTGTCACTGCAGAGCCGCAGGTTACCCAGTACTGACAGCAATGGAACCGCTCTAGGGGACTCAAGCATACTGATTTCCAAATGGCATCTCCCAGTTTGACACCGCCAGGAGATGTGTGTATCTCTTGCCACCTTACCTACAGTTTTGAATGGCACTCAGGTAGCACCATTTTACAAAGTAGTTGTCACATTGCTTGTGCTGACATCACACCTTTCTATTCCAAGTCAGTACCTGGCTGTTCTTAAATGTGATACGCAGGAAACAAAGCAGACCAAGCTATATGAAATTATGTTGGCCATTGCTATCAACAGATAATGCGGGGTTAGCTTGTGGCTTCCCCAGTGTATGGAAAGACCACAGAAATGCTGATAAATTATTTGCTGTGTGTTTTGCCACCACAAATTAGTGCATTGATGAGGCATTTTGCAAAAGCGCTGTTTGTCTTACTGAAGATGTGCAAGTATATTTACCAATGAGTACTAATGAAGTGTGCTTGTGAAGGAAATGAAACCTCAAGTGTGTGTAATTACGTCCCCTTCCTTCTCTCATAGCTGCCAAGAGCTTGATAACAAGAGTCTCTCACCTATAACAGCAAGAGGGATTCTGTCTGTTGTCTGCCATTTACTCTGTGCGTTAAGAACCCTGTCTGTAAAAGATGATGGATGTCAGGCTTAAATTCAGAAATGCATCCATGTTGTTTTCAGAAATGTGTGAGTTTAAAGATACTAAGTCCTATTGGGTGTCTCATGCCACACTGAGCGTCTGGCATCAAGCATGGCTACCAATTTCATCTGGAAGCTCTAAATATGTTCCAAAGTCCATTGTTAACATCATTCTTAATTGGGACCTATGCAAGACTATCATACTGTGGTTGCTTAAAAGGGGGACCGCAAAAGAAGTGTATGATAGGGTCACTCATCCTCTCTGGGAACTGAATGTCTGTTTTGGGTGTCAAGATAAAGAGCTTGGAGCCTAACTTGAGGCAGTAATGTTTGACAGTTTTGACTGGACTTTCCTTGTTTCATCGGATGTTTCACGGAATAGCCTAACTCTATACACTAATGAAATCCTGAAAGATGTCCCATTACAACTGTGCAATATACTGCGAAAGAAAATGAAGCGCTACATGGGAAAGCATGTGATGTGAGATTTCAGAATTTGTCTGAATAGCTGCATATGTTGGCTGCATAATAAAAAGAAATCAGTCCTGGAAATGGAGTAATGTTCTTTGACTGTTTATTAGCAAGTATATATTATATCAAGGGTATAGTCATGCAGTAAAAATCAATGATCTCTATAAAAGAACTGTGCAGATAGTCTTTCTTTCCTGGTGAGGGCAGGTTTTCTTCCCCCAAGGCAGGTGACCCTTCTCTTGCTTTTGGGAAAAAGAGGGTGAGACAGTTTTGAAAATCAGTCAACTTTAAGCCTGTTGCAGATTCAGGTTTCAAACATGCATACCTCTGTGTGCTCAGCATCAGTGTTTATCGAAGTGTGCTTGTGTTCAACTATCTTATTAAAAATTTTATTCTTCTGTGTTTATGTTAACTGCCACTAGTTATCTCTTGTATCTAAACTACTCCTGGATGTGGAGAGAGATGGAGAATGGAGTGGTTAACTACCAGAGGCACAGCTCACTGCCACAGGGGAGGCCAGTCTCTGTCCAAAGCTGTACGGTAGTGGGTTTGGTAAGAAGCCTGGTGGGCACAGAGAGGACACTATGAAGTGACTATGGTGCTCACTGCCAGAGCTGCTGCAGAAGCATCTGTTTTTGGAGCCAATGGCCTTGCTTTTTGGGCAGTGACCATAGTGTCTGTATGTATGTAGCCGTGGGTTCATTCGAATACATCCAATGAAATAATACTCTGCTGTATTTGGTGCAGGAGCTAAAGAATTTCCATTTTGCCTGGAACTGGACACCAACAAACACAACAAGGGCTTTATTAATGCCAAGACATGCAGTGAACTGCCAGCAGCTTGATCTGGAACTGGCAAGAACCATCAGAAACGGAGTCAGGAAGAAATGGGAATTGAGAACATATGACAAGAAGTGAGTTATTAGCTTTCTCCTTCTTGGGCTTGTGATGGTTTAACAGTTTGGGAACGAAAACCTCAACCGTTCAGCTGATAAATATTGAATTAATTATAACTTGTTCTATGGTATTGGAAAAAATGGATAGTACTTGTTAGATTTTTTGGAACGTTTACCTCTTCAGAGGCATTGCTAGGATTTGTGTCTGAGAGAACCGGACCTTTTGTGTAGAAAAGAAATTTCATGTCATCCCCATAAACTCTGAAGCTCAGGTGTATCAGAATTATGTATTGGTATATGGTAGGTCCCAACTGTTATGATATGCATTTTTTGCCTCCCTCCCTCTCCTGCTTTCCCTGGCAATAGGTAGGAGAAGCCTGAATGAGACAGAGCTGACTTTACATCTATGCCCTATCCAGGAAAATGGAGGGTCTGCAGCTGATAGAGAGTACAACTGAAAAAACAGTAGCTTGAGTGCATTTATATGGCTTAGTACAGGCAATGCTTAATCTGTATAAATGCAAACTATGTTTCTGCATTCTGATATTACTCTCAGAATAAAATAAATACAGAAAATCAGGGTTTAAATATAATTGCTTATAAATTGTAAAATTTGCTGCTAGACTAATGTATGCAGTAAAAATTGTTAAAAGTGTTCTGCTCTGCTCCACAGCAAAGAAGAGTTTGGAGCTTGTTATGCACCCCCTTCAACGTGCCAGTAGGAAAAACATATATGGTGATTAAATCAATGTTGTTTTTTCCATTTTGTTGTTCTATTTATTGGGAGGGAGGCAAGGAAATAGTTTACTTTTTAGTAAACAAAGAGGAGAACTTGTCCCAGGGCCCAGTGAATAAGTCTACATTTTTGTTTCGGATACATGGTTCTTAGTTTTCCTCACATCTGCCCACCCTCCTGATGAGTGAAGTTTTGTGGGAGGCTGTAAGTGCACAACCTGTGCTTGTACAGATGAAAGCAAGGCTTGGTCTTACCTGCTTTTTGAATCTTGTTTGACCTCTCTAATTAAGAATGCAGTGAGTTTAAAGCCCATCATATAGCTTGGCCTGTATGGAATTAGTTTCACTTTGTGTACTCAAACACAAAGGTGATGCTTGTGATTGCAGGCCTACCGCTTTGGTGAGTCTTGATTTCCTCTTGGGCTTAACTCAGATTTACATTTACAAGGATTCCTGGTAGTTTTGGGAAATTTCTGTGGAGTCCTCCTGGTAGTTAGATCTCTTGCTTGGTACTGTGCAGCCCGGGAATGAAACATGACAATTACTCTAATCCACAGTAAAATGGGCAAGTAGTATTTCCTAATTATTCTCCCTCTAGAAATTGGAATCTTTACTCAAATGGAATCCTGAATGTTTATATGAAGTAGAAGATATCAAAGGAATTCAGTCTATTTCTCATGTTCTCTGTTACCAAGATGCAGTGAATCTCACTTGCTGGTTCAACCAACAGTTTGCTCCTGATACCAAACAGAAAATGTGATGAGAATGTTGATCCATTGCTCTGCGAGGAATCAGAGGGAAAGTAGATAGAAACCAGTGGCAGTAACACAGCTAACACAAACTCTGTTGTTCTGGCTGGTGATAATCTGGTAGTCCTAGCTTAGTTTTCTTCCAGTACAATTAATTATTTTTGTTTATTTTTGTTATGAGAAAGTGTGTTGTGATAACTTCCTTTAGCAGCTCAGAATGTAACACCAAACTCTCTGCTGGCATGACTTCAAGAGCAGAGTTGTGCCAGCAGATAATTTGGCCTAGATTATTTTGAAGAAGGTTGTCAGTCTTGTTTTTGCCTATTACATGCTTAATGCGGTAATATCAAATATTTATTCTACCGATTACCACTTTAGCTCCAAACAGACTCAGTGGAGTAATCTCTTGATCTGTGCAGTGACAGAGACAGACCCCCTTATAGAGCTGTTTGAAAACGAGAATGATTCCTCTTGTGGAAATTTTAATTTAAACCCCATTGCTAGAAATTTCAAAACTGGGTGTTTCGTGCAGTTATTGTCCTACTTGCCCTTGCTGAAATACTTGATGAAATTCCCTCATCATAAACCTGGGACTGAAATCCATGGCTCTTTTTTTTTTTTTCCCCTTTTTTCTTTTTTTTGATATAATTATGCTCACTTACCTGTATACATATGCACGTATGAGTATGCGTGTGCACGCGTATGCAGTCAAATACTCCTCTTAGCTTCAGAAGGGTGAAAGAGGAATCATTAACATCCCATTAGCTGCAAGGGTTCACACACAGGGTCTATAAAGAAATCTGGCTTTGGGTTCCAGAACGTGTTGAGAGAAAAACATAATAAAACGTAGGTGCTGCTTACATCACTCACTGGCTCGCTGATGTATTTGTGTCCCTGTTCGCTGCCCCCTGCCTACAACCTCTTACATGTCCTTGGAACACAGACTCTCCTCCCCTATAGGAAGTCTCATTCATTCATGTTTTGAAGGAATTTCTTAATTCTCTTTCAGCAAGATTACCACCATCCGTGCCCCTTTTCCTTCTCTCTGCCTTTGCCAGAGAGAGAGAGGAGCAGGGCCTGCCCAGATGGTTGAGGACCAAAAAGAAGGAACATTTTCTCATGCTTTTAAAAAGACCACTTTCTTTCCTGCCTAATATTTAGCTCCTTCAAATGCAAATGGAGAGGTTTCACTCCAAGGTTAGCATAACAATTATGGGAAAGCTTTAAATCTGAAGCATTTGTTTACACGATGAAAGGAGTCCACAGTCCAAAAGCTCTGAGGCCAGGGCTTTTCAGTAGCTATTTTCTGACTAAGTAGTGAACTGCAAGTCAATTTTAAACCACAAAGAAAACCAATTTATATCAGTGTGTAAGCTAATTTTGGAGGGAGTTCTACATTATAAACGATGGTGTTTTTTTTTTAAAGTGACTGTTACTGAAATAAACTCCTGATTTACCCCTCCCCCAATCCTTTGCATCTTGCTGTTTAATGAGCACCCAGGTGTCTTGGATGCTATTGACTGTTCCCCAGTGCCCTCAAAAGGGATGTGCAGGATCTGGAGAATCCGTTTCAATAATACCCAGGTGGGTGGTTGTCCAAAATCTTTTACTGATGCTCAGGAGCAAATTCTAGGTGGGCAGAACTCCCATCAAATTCCTGTTTTTCTTGCTTCCCCGGTTGCTCGCTCTGAGCGCAAACTGTTCTCTGTGAACTTTTCATTGGTAAAATGCTCTGGAGTGGCAACTCTTGGGATTCAGTCGTCCCGTGGAACTTGTAACACACTTCTGTTACGAGCAGATCCATATTTCTCCATTGCTATTCTTTTAGTATGCCACAATCCTGAAACTATATTAATGCTGCAGAGTACTACTGGACAACTAGGTGTTTCCATTTCTTTTGTTGATTAGAACCTTCCCCAAAAAGCCTCTTTTGTCGCTGTTCACACTGACATTCAGTACCATCAAAATACCTGTAAATCCGTTGGGCATTTTGCTGAATTTCTTCTTTAGAAGATTGGTACAGCAGCAACGTGACTCTGTTGCTTCTCATCCCAGAGAAGACTGCAGTCTGATTATGTGCATCAAAGGTAACTTCAGCCAGTGATAGTAAGGGGTGAGTATATTCTTGCCTAGTTGCCAAGGCAATGTCATCAGCTAACAGCAAACAAGACCTCATTTTTTGAGATACGTTGCCTGCTGCAAACTCTATCTCGAGTTCATTCATGTGAATGAGGAAGGGGCTTCCGTTGGTCCCAGGTATTTGGGGTCTTTAGCCTCTTCACTCTGGGAGATGTTTTCTTTGCGGAAAACCCCAGAAAAGGTTTAAAAATATGGTTGTTTCCCAAGTAAGGTGGCTGCTTTCTCTCACAAAAACTTAGTACAAATGCTGCAGAATCCTACAATGCTGTTCCTAGCGCGATAAGCTATGTGTTGAGATGGGAACACTTGTTGGTTTGTTCTTTCTAAGCTGTTGAGAGGTTAGAAAACAAAGAACCCTGGAAAGCATAGCTGGAGGGGCTCTCGATAGCCTATCCAGTCCATCTCCTTGTCCTCTGAACCAATGTCTAACCTGTCCTCTGAACCAATGAAATATTTTACAGCTGTAGAATCTGGCTTCAAATGACCACCTGACTTGTCCATTCCTGGTGAAACAGACCATATGAAATAAGTGGCTGGCTTGATTGTTAACTAGAATTAATGCAATCGTATGCATTTTGTATTTGTGGAGTCCATGAATTTCTTTGAAAATGTTGTTTGAAACTGCAGCAAATACAGCAAGACTGGGCAGTAGGAATGAAGTGAAAGAAACAAGAGCAAAGCAGCAAACAGGCTTGAGTGGACCTCAGTGGAACTTCCCACTGAGAAAAACCTGCAAAGTATGGAATTAGTACTATGGGGTGAGAAGCCTTGGTGTTTGTGAGGCCGTTTCTGTGCAGTTCAGCATCTGTACTTAGTGAATCAACAGATTCATTAGACTAAGCGGGTACGTTGTTTAGCAGGTGAGTGCGTATTTGGCTTCCAATACCATTTATTGGCTGACTGAAAATCTATGATGATGTATTCTAGTGTTGGTCATAGCTGAAACTCGACATTAGAGTAACTGCTACTGGACTAATAGCCACCAGATTATGGTCCAGAAAATTGTCTAACAGTATTTCTCAGGTAGCTGTAACTGGTATTGTTGTCTGTTGTTCATCCTTTGGAGTTCATTAACTTCTGGGTGAAGGGGCTTACTTTCTCTTCTGATTCCCATTATCATAAGATCATCTTAGTATGTGTCAAGGAATGCCTTGAATCTACAGTAGTGAAGATCCAGCTCTACAGGTAAAGCACTGTAATCCAGCTATCTGTGTCTAGTTGTTTGAGCAGCACAACTGGTACATAATATCCAAGCATATCTAGCATTTGATTGCTCACAGCAAGGCATGTATGATGTCCTATGGCATATAACACTGTTAGATCTGTTTTATATTTTTAATGAGTAAATTGTTTTGGATGATCCTGCAGAGCAAAGAATGATTATAGAAAGTTTAGAATGAAAGAAAGTTTATGGTTCTGACAGGCATTCCTTGTTTCTTGAACCTAGAAACCACTGAAGCTCGCTCTGCCCACCATGTGAGCTGGCCATAAGAGTGAACTAGAATTTGGAAATAGTAAATCTTCATTAATGTAATGCTATGTGGAAACTTTAAAAAGGATTTCCTTTGAAGTGATTTAACTCCAATGTAAAAAAAAAAAAAGTAAACTTTAAAAACATCATAACATTGCATATCTTTCTATGTGACTCGAAGTTATTTTACATCATCACTGTGTAATACGCTGCATGTAACTTGCACTCTCGACAAGTGATTGGATTAACCAAACAATCTCTTATGCAGCTAACAACAGCTAATAATATGCATTACACTGCCTCATTTGTAGAATAGTCACTGTCTTTTCCCTTGCTTTTCATCCTAAAGCTCCTAATACAGATGAGTGAATGCATAACTCCATTATGGAAATATTCACTACTTTGGCCCCTGATTGGGTTGCTTGGGGTACATTTATGGTGTAAATGGCAAAAGAAGTTCTGCGAGAAGTGTATGAAGATCTTAAGCTCTCTTAAGACTGCTTATCTCCCTTGCTGCTGTAGGTAAGATCATCTTTCCTCTTACTGTATTCAGTAGTTCTTTCCTGGATCTTCTCCAAGGTCTGCAGATTGTAGTGACCCTGTAGGAGTCATTGTAACTTGTCATTGTGGCAATTTCTACAGTGAAGAGTTAGTACATGTTCTGGCCTGTTGTAGATCTAGAAGTTATGTACAGTTTTTGTAAGTTTTATTTTGATCTGCCCAATGACAGCTTTAAAAAAACAAAACGCCCAACCCCCCCCCCTCAAAGCCATGGGTTGCTAGCCCACTGAGTGTATTTTAAATAAATGCTTACAAAGGCAAAGATAACCTTTGTGTTAATGTAATGCTCAAAGCTTGGTCTTTTAGACCTTTCATTGTAGCAATGGTTAGGTTATACGGCTATTTTTTAACCTCTTAACCTTTTAAACTTCTGTGTTGGAAAGTACAACTTTTATGAAAGCTTTACCTATGAAAGTGGCCATAAGTAAGCCCATTTGTACTGCTTTAATGCAGGTTCTGTATGTTAATTGTCTGGTAATGTAATCAAGACAGTGCTGGTATTCAGAACCAGTAAGTACCTAGTACTCACTTCACCCCCTGACCATAATGAATGTAAAATGCTGGTAGTAATAGATCGAGATGAAAAACTCCTTCATCTTGGCATGCAAGAGATTAGCAATCACGTTTTGATTCTCAGAGTGCAGCTTGATTTGAAGATTAATGCGTGGGTAGACTGACCTCTCTTGCAGGAGCAGTTGTTTTTGTACTAACAGTGTGGAAAAACAAATTTCAGACAGATGTCCTGTTGCACTTTTCTTGCAGTTCAGATTATCGCCCCTTTGGTTTTTCAATAGTAATACCTTCTCTGAACTCTGCCGGGGTTTTCCTTCTTTTTGTGTCTGGCAGGAGGAGGGTGAATTTTATTATCAACAGAAAGATCAGCTTTCTTTTGTTCCCTTTACTGTCATCAAATATGACATCCCCTGATTGACTTGGTTAATTTTAAAATTGATAATTTGTGCTTTTCAAATCAAAATGAAGCTGTTGCTTTATTTTTCAACTAAGCTTTTTCTACCTGAGAAATAACTGATGCTGTATGCGTTGTAGGCAAAAAATGGCAACCTCGCTTCTGTTCAGGTTAGATTTATATCCATTTACCTGTTTTTGACACATCAGCTACCTTTAGTTTTTGGTATTGCTTCTATAGTGAGAATATTGCTTGGGCTATATTTTCAGGACTGTCTAAAGAATAGTAATGTGAGGTTATATGCTGTAGCACTTGCCTGAGAGAGAAGAATGAGCCAAATTCTTATCTCATCCTGGTTTATTAAATAAAATTTGAAAAAAGGTGAATATGCTTGACCTACTCAGGTGCTTCTTTTGTCCTCGTGCTCACTACTAAGTAACCAAACAAAAAAAAGGAGCAACAGGCTCAGGCCTATGTTTTGGCTGCATTTAGATATTCCACAGCAGATTTCTGAATTTGCACTTCTACAGTCTTAGGCAAAGTATAAATCTGTTCCGGGAGATAGCAATTCCAGCTTATTTTTGACCAGCTGATGATTACAAATGAACTGGAAAACATGTTATCCTTTCTCATTGCCTTACATCATCTTGTTAGCTTTGTGGATACGAAGTAGGTAATGGTAACTGTTATACTAACTATGCCATGTTTTATGTCCTTCTTTTCATTTGTCTTGATTTTATAGTTATTAGTTTTGGAAAATTGTGTAGGTAAAGAAGTGAGCTTGTTATACTTTGAAAACCAGATGATGTATATTTAAAAGTGGTGATTCTTGTTTTAGAGCCATGTTGTGCAGTGCAAAACGATTTTCATGCGCTTAAGAGTCTGGATCATAAATTGTGAACTGGGAGGGGAAAGAGGAGCGGTTGTCTTGCAGTAGGTGGGTTTTATCAAACTGATCCTTAAGATGTTTTCAGAATGTAGGGAAACAATGCCCCAAAAACTGCTATTGCAGACAGATCCTGTCTGGAGGCATGCAAAGCTGAGGTTTGGTTTTTGATAGTAGAAAAGACAAACATAATCAGCTATTTCTTCTACAACTTTTGTTGTGTCAAAATAGTGGGAAATGGCTCTGTATTCCCTAATGGATGGATGAAAACGATATGGACCTTTTTGACACACTGCAGTGTTTGGATAATGTTTCCTCCCAGACCTGCAAATACCGTTGTAACACGATGTTAGCCAATACCTACATTGTTAGCAAGTAAATACTGTTTAGGAGTGTTTAGTTGTCTATGTTGAAGGCTCTCCAATACTCTATTTGTTCTACCTGTGGTTGTGAAACGCTAGGTCATATATATAGTAATGTTTGACCTTTCTTGGTCTTGAATGTATTCCTGTAATTATCTGGGATTCCTTTAATTATAAGCATTTGGTATTCCTTTTAATATAGGAGATCTAGTGTTATGGTGCCTTGAACCAATGGCACACAAAGTCCTATCTGTAGTGGCTCTGGTGCAAACCGTGTCATGCAGTGTGCCACATCTCATGGCACAGAGGGATCAGAAGACAGCTGGTCTTGAGCCCCTGAGTCACAGAACAGGTTTGTCTTAGTAGGGATAGTGCAAAAAACTGTCTGGAGCACTGTGGTTGTACCAGTCCTTCTGCCTGCTCTACATACTGCTCCATGCTGGAGGCTGTTCCCAGACTGGGAATGGGGGAATGGTGAGAGCAAATTGTCAATTTATGATGTCTAACCTACTGCCATCAGTATTAAATAGGTAGTCATTTTTGCTCAGTTGCCTTAAAGGCTTTAAGAGATGTCTATTGCAGTTTTGGTAGGTAAATATCAGTGCTGTTCTATGGTAAAGTTTTGTTTCTTCATGTATTTCCAAACTAGTGCATTTTCAGAGAGCCATAAATAGTGACTACAGATAACCCCTCTCCATCCTGCCATTTAGTTAACGCTGCAGAAAATATTAATACCCCATCAGCTCCCACCTTTTAACATGAACAGAAAGGTAGCCTGATTCCCCCAGATCCTACTGCTGTTAAGATGAAAAAAAGCTTAATCACTTTATTCAAGTAGCAAAATCTATTTAATGAGTAGCAGACAAAGTGAATTCCAGCTAGGGAAGATTTGGGTGACAAATTCTGTGTTAAATGCTTTTGAAGGATATGGGAAATGTTAGCACACGGAACACCAGCATGACTTATGTTAGTGTGTTTATAAAAAAACCCAACCAATCAAACAACAAAGAACCCCAAAATACCCCAAAGTGTGAAATGTGTCAAAGGGGAAACATCTACCACTGAAAAGGATTTCTGTTCACTCACAGGAACCTTTTATTGCTGATCTGGCCAAATCTATGGTAGTGTGAAACTTGCCATATTTGAGGGTGATGGAGCACTGGAACAGGCTGCCCAGGGAGGTTGTGGAGTCTCCTTCTCTGGAGATATTCAAGACCTGCCTGGACAAGGTCCTGTGCAGCCTGCTGTAGGTGACCCTGCTTCAGCAGGAGG
>Ga0065711_1045690_pt1 | contig 13313 bp, 8 predicted proteins | sample Hoacrofraction12_FD_59098 | JGI IMG/M metagenome (GOLD analysis project Ga0065711, IMG submission 59098) | Hoatzin crop microbial communities from Cojedes, Venezuela - Epithelial fraction 12 v2 (version 2) | ecosystem: Host-associated > Birds > Digestive system > Esophagus > Crop | place...
TTTTCTTTTTTTTTTTTTCCAGGTAGAAAGGAAGCGACATATTGGAAATGACATTGTCACTGTCGTATTTCAGGAAGGTGAAGAGTCTTCTCCAGCATTCAAGCCATCCATGATTCGCTCTCATTTTACACGTATCTTTTTCCTTACATTTTCTAGTGATTTTTTTTTTTTTTAAAGATCAGTATTACTTTTAATTCTACCCTAAGTCCTACCTGCATGCTGTTTATGGAAGTGAAAACTATTTTAGAAAGACAATTGCATTCTTGCATTCTTTACCTTCAACTGCTTGACTAGCAGTCTCTTAAGTCTGCCTCATAAAACAATTTTTATCCTGAACCACTTAGAAGGTAAGGTCAAAGCAAGAATGTGGTTTTTAAATTGTATTTTATTGAAGGCGTTTATTTGGATCACTTCACAAACTAAATTTCATACATTTTCATAAAATATAAATTCATAAAAATATTTCTGTTAGTGATGTGAATTAATTTGGCATTAACTACTTAATATTGCCTTTTAATGTGTGGATGCTGTTTATCTTAGGTATTTATGTATTTTAGATCAGTGGTTCTCATATCTTTCAGACCATAAACCACATGTTCTCCAGATTTCTGGCAGCCTGTGTTTTTCAAACTTTTGGTTGAAAACATTGTGAAGACAATATGATTCCAAAAACCAGCTGCCAATCGCTTGGGATTATCACGGGGTTACAGTAGTGGTCCATAGATCCCAGTCTGGCATCTCTTAGACTAGATGGAATGGAATGAAGGAAAATGGATGGAAAGAAGACGACTCTTATTTCTGACCATGCTCTGTTGCCGAGTTTTTAAAAATTATTTGCAAAGCTTACGACTTCTAAACCTAGTTCTTAGGCTGGCTAACTGTTGTTAGAACATTCTTGCTAGTTTAATCCATGGCTGGTCTTACTTTTTAGATTTAAGACTTAAATATTAACCTCATCTACTCTAAATGGGAGAAGTGACTAGAACAAAAAGAATTCCACAATTTAGAAAAAAATCTTTAGAGATCAGAGGAACCTAAATATTGTTAATAAGAAATGATTACCAAGTCAATGTACCTCTTCATCAGAGAGTCAGCGTTAGAAAAAAAAAAAAGGAATAATTCTTCCCTTATTACTGTTAGGAGGACTTGTTACGATGTAATCGATATACCTCACTCTTTTTGATTTTTGACAAACATTTTGATGTTCAAATGTCATTGATGTTGTAATGAGTTGAAGGGGCAGATGTGCCCTAAATCCATAATGACATGTTATCATTTAGGTCATTTTAAGTAATCCACATCTGGTCAATAGAGTCGTACCACCTTCCTGATATTTTCAGTTGACGGTAGCCTGGGATAAAGGTGTCCACAAGAAAACTGGGGATTGACACTGATCTGTGTCAGATGTGGCAAATCTCAAAGTTCACTGAAGCGATAGTAGAGATTCATACTTACTTTCTTACATGCTATAGCACCCCTTTTTTGTTACTTCTACAATGGGAAAAATTGGCCTATAGAAATCCCACTGTGCTGTCCTGTGCAGCAATGATAGCTGCTGTAAGTGTTTGTCGTATGTCATCTGTGGGGTAGGGTGGAGTTACCCAGATAAAGGCATTCAGCACCTATTTAGATGTCCCAACATATCTGAAATGCCTGCACAGGTCTAGCAGATATGACTCTGGGCCTACAGGAGATCTGTGCCCTGAGGGGCTAGGCAATATACTCTCAAACATCTTAAATAGCACTAGATGCTTGTGTTGAAATAATTTAATCCCATCATAAGTCTTTTTTATTGTGCAGTCTCCAATAGTACTGATCACAGCTATTGGCAAAGGCCTCTTCATCCGGAACAAACACATACAGCCAGTTAAGTTATTCAGACTTACACTTTCTTTGACACTATTTATAAGGACTGAAAACTTAGAGGTGGTGTTAAGGAAATCTGTCAAAGCAAGAAGCCTCTAACTGATTCCATAAAAATATCTTGCAAGGCAACTATAAGGATGTCTCTGATTTTTTTTGCTCAGATTTGCCCAAAGTTATGAATCAAGACTGTTAAAACATTTTTGTGTACTTGCACTCTAGATCCTCCTCTCTATTTTCTTATAATTCTGTTAGTTACATTATTTCATTGGCATATTTTCTTCAGTGGAAGCTTTGGTATAAATGAGTTTCAGAATCAGTATTTTTTATCAACTAAAAGAATTTTTAATCACAACTCTATCAAACACACACACAAACCACAAAACTATATAGCATGTTTTACGCTTCATATAATGGCAAGAAGTCTGTACTTATGCTACTAGCTTAATTTTTTTAAGTATTGATCAAACACTATAAAAAATTGTATAGGGCCTCCTTTATAAACAGTAAAATGTCTATAGAATATTTTGTATATTTACATTGATGAATGTATTTTACCTTTATGAAATCTGCAGTCTGCTGCAGGACAAAAAAAGTGTATTAAAACACGTGAGCTTCATTAGTACTCTATTAACTTCCTTAACTGCATGGCAGATATTTTTGCCTTAGTGAAATATAATAAGCAGAATGATAGTTACAGGTAGGTGCTGATTGTAACAGGTAACTTCTACAGTGAATTTCTGATGGTTTAGAGATAAAGGGAAACAGTTTGTATTGTTCATCTGTCTGTATGCCAGGAAGCCAAATGAGCTTACAAAATTGAAGAGCAATATGGACCTGGATGCAGATGGCTGTAAACTGGCTATGAATAAGCTGCATGTTTCTAACCATCAGAAAAATGCAATTCTGGAACAGGCATAAGCTAAAGGGACAACATAAAACTACTTTTTGGATGAAATGTAATAAAATGATGGAAGATATGCCTGGAACATTCTGACCTGGTGAGATCAATGACATAGTGAACTACATGTACAATAAAAGTTAATTAGTTGTGATGTTGTGATAGCCATGGACTGTGGATCCTTACAGGTCTGGATTCAGTTGTAGCTAAGCAAACCAGTTCATTTTTAGGGATCTTAATAGAATACTTGTACACTTGGACATCGTGTACTTAATGCCTAGTGGAATTTTGCTGGTAAATAAAGTGTTCTTCATCTGTTTTTCAATTAGCCTTGGGACCCTCACACTTGGAGGCATATGATGTCCCGAGTTTGAGTCTGTTGGGTCTCAGCAGAATCTGAAAAGCAAGCATTTCTGCAGCCTCATGCCTAGGCTTGAATGAACAAAGTGGCTTTAACCAAGTAGTTAATCCCAACTGTTGTCTTGAGATCAATGGTGAAATGCCAGAAATACCTGTCAGTCTTGAAATAGTAGAGTGGCAGTGTGATGTCATTGTCCGAGCCCAAGGAAAGGATTCACCTTGGGCTTGAACCAAATAAGCAGTAAAGAGAAATAAAAGAGATACCCTTTAGGTAGCAGTGTGTGCTGCAGTTCTCAGTATAGGACGTAGACTTGCCACTGTTCTTTCTCGTTTACAAAGTACGAGCAATGCCTGTAATGATCCCTCTTCTACTGAAAGCATATTAAGTCATTTACTACTTAGATTAGGTCAAAAAGAAATGGCAGCATTGTGTTCTCTTTTGGATATGCGTTTGAGGAGAGGATTAGCACTAGAAAGGAAATTTCAGGGCATGAAACTAAAATTATGCGTCACACTGGAATGTGTGTGTGTATGTCTACAACAGTTAAAGCTAAAAACTTTGCAAGATGGAAGGGGGAAGTCTTTGTGTTAGGCTTTAAATGCAAATTTCTAGTGGCTCTGTGAGCCTGCATGACATTAGTTATTTAGCAAAATTTTAAACTGTTTGCAAATCATTCTACCGCACATTTGCAGGAGGCACCTGCAGGTTGACATCATTGGATCTGCTCCTTTGAGGTGAACTGCTAGTTAGCTTGTAGTGGAAAGAAAGAAACTGAACTTGGAAATGGCTTCTAGGAATACAGGGTCCTTAGGTAGATCAGTTTTGCTTCCTCCTTCCTTGACAATTCTGTAACTCTGAAGACTCAGGCAGATTGTGAAAAAGTCCAGCAGTATCACTGGAACTCATCACCTGCCACTAGTGCCTTTTTTTTGTGAACAACCCATATCACTTTGGCAGCTGAGCAATATAGTACCATTGTAGAAGGCATTCTTTTAGCCTCTCCCTCAGTGCACAATACAGACCACTGATACCAGCCATGGTCCATGGTTTCAGAAGCTGCTGCTCAGGTCCAATCACATGCTTCCAACCATTCCAACATATGTAAATTCAGGCTTGCTTTGGAAGTTTTTTGTACTTCATAGGCTGAACAGTCTTCATGGCATGTAAGAATCTGTTGTTGCTGCAATATAGGTTACTGGAGCTTTTTCGATCTCAGAGATACAGGTCTGACTAAGTCTTCTTGCCTCGCTCCAAAACTTGATCATTATCAGTAGAAGTTTGGTGCTTTTTGTGCAACTGCAACTCCACCTACTCATTTATGAATGTTACTTGAAATCATCTGCAGTGCAAATGTGGAAATGCGTAAGAATGTGGAGGCGAGAAGAAAATGGAATAATATTAACTAGATTTCTTCAAGAGAGCTTGCTGATAAATATGTGTGTTTTCTCCTATCTTACCTTTTTCTTTCAATCACTTAATATTTGGGACTCTTTATTTTGAGGCATGCTGGAGGAGAAGGTTCACACCATCCTTGTTGCTTTTGATGTGGAGTATGAGATGAGACAAAGCACATACATGCCAAATAGGTGGAGGAGTTGAAAGTCTACAAACTTGGGTGCTTGAGGTGCATGTATATCTGCAGGGAGGCTATATGTATGGACAAGTACTCAAAATCTCAAAAGAATTCTTCGCTAGAAATAACTTTTTTTTTCAGTATAGCTAAGAAATCTTAATAAGATGAGCAAAATCTGTATTACTGTGTTTCTCCAGCATGCCATTTAATGTATCTCCAGAGAAGAATCCAAGAGCATGATACTTCAGTTTGCAGATGTGGGGTTCCCCCCCTCCCCTATTTATAGTCAACGCTTGTTTTGGAAAATGGCTGAGTGCAGTTTAAAAAACAGAGTAGTTTTATTTTGCTCGTAGGATTTTGTGAGCACTTTCTTGCATTTTTCTTCCAATTGATTGTCCTTACAGATTCTGCCTTTCACCGTTCCCGAGTCTGTGAGAGGCACAAAACATGTTCATGATTCCTGTGTGCAGTGAAAGCCGAGTTACTTCTTTCCTTCTTTTCTTCTTGTTTTGGAACAGAAACCTGGCCACACATCCCTCATTAGCCTTTAAGAAGTGAATGGTGTCCTACTTGCAAGTTAATAGTAGCCATGGTCAATGCTTTTTACATTGCTGTTTATTTGGGAAGAAAATGAGTAGCAGTAATTAAGATAAATGTCTCTCTCACTCCGAGTAACTGACCGCTTTTACTAGATCAGTCCGTCTTTTTTCTTAGTTGTTTCATTCTGCCAGTCTTAACGCATCGTCCCATAGTGCATGCCATGCAGTATATTTACCCTGTGTGACAGGCTTAATACATTATTGTATATTTCAGCTTGGCCTAATTACATTTATTTCTATCCCTTCACCTTAGCCCTGCATGGGACTCCTGTTCCTTGTGTTATTTTTTTGTGAAGATGGTCTTCTAAGTGGCCAAAATTTCAGTCAAAAGAAGCAGAGGATAGTCTAGACTTTTGAGGCAAATTTTCCTTGTTTCATATCCAATGCCACTGTGAGGTCTGACACTGAATTTCTGCTTAGAATGACTCTATATTGTATGTCACTCAAGGAGTCTGTTGTTCAGGTCGGTTTTGTTCTGGTTTTCCCAGTCTTAACTCATTCTGGTCTAGCCAAGGAACATTTCACACCCTGTGTGGTGATAAATGATTATTTTTTTACCTGGATAGAACGAGATGGACATAAGGCATCTCTGAAATTTCGTCTCGAGTCTGTGAAGCCAGTATTAGAATGACCAGTATTCTTGCAAATGTAATACTGCATTTCAGATTGTATGCACGGTTTCTAAGCTTTCATGAAAAAGACTGGATGAATCCATTAGAATCCATTTGGCTCAATACCAGTCAATCACTGCTGGTTTTTTGAGCAAGCAAGTTATGACTGGGTTGTATCACAGTAGAGGTGGATTGAATCTATAATTTTACCACTTAACTTGCTGCAACCTGTGTCAGCTGCTCATGCAGCTTGGAAGATCTTTGTCTGACTGCTGTCTTACAGTGGAGAAAATTGTGCAGACTGTCACTTAAAATACTGAGGAATGATTACTTAAAGAAGCTATGGCTTGCTAAGCGTGTTATATGCATGGTTTTTGTAGCTGCCATTCATTTTTGCTATGCCGGATTCCTTATGGATCAAAAGAACTCTGCAGGTCCAGCTGTCGTGGAAATCATTCTGACACTTTCTTCCTCAGTGAAAATGAATTTGCTATTCCTGAGATACAGATTCAGCTCCAGTAAGCTGTTGTTATTCAGAAGGAATCAAATATTTCATGTGTGTGGTGACTGCATAGGTAAGGTGGAAATCTATAAGGACAACATATTTTGTAGGTGAAGAACTGTTATTTTACAGCCTTTTTGAAAATTCCTAGATTTTGCTAGTGTCAGTAAAAGCTTTGTTCTATGAGTAGAATTGCAAAGTTCTGTTGGTAGTGCCCCAGTTTTAGTTTGTGTAAAGGAAGCAGAATTTTGCTCAGGTGAATAATTCCAAGTGAATGGTTTTTGTTAGACCCGTGGGGGTTTAAGACATACCCAGATAACAATTGTCAGTTCTTTCTTTTGTTTTGAATAGTGTCTATAAAATGGTGGGTTTTCAATGTAGCTTTCAATAGAGATGAAGATTTGTTCTTTCAACAGGCTGAAGATATTTTCAGAAGAAAGTGTTCCTCTCTTTGGTCCTCCCCTTCCATCCCCACCCGTGTTTACAAATCACCGGGAATTCAGGGATTTTGTGTTAGTCAAATGTAAGTCAGTATTTTCTTTTGCTAGGAACACTTACTAAAAAAGTGCTTTAATAGATTGAAATACATGATGCTTGAAATGTAAATGCATTTCTTGTGTATGCTGCTGTTCTGTATAGAATTTTTTTTCGAATCTGTACTGTAGGTGTGATGTCAGTTCCATCAAACTGTTCCAGTCAGATTAACAAAAAACTGAATTTCGATGCAATTATGCTTCTCAGGCTACTAGATACAAACGGATTTTTACATTTTCAGAGTGTGCAGCCACATTTAGCTTTGCATTTTCTTAAAGGACTTGGAGATCTGAAAGAATTTATAATGCTGTTTGATATTTAGTAAAAGAGGATGTTAGGTTAGAGTTCTGAAAACCTGAAAATACAAGCTTTTCTCAATGCATGCTGCATAGATGCCTTTCAACACCTTAAGAACTTTTTAATTCTGTAATGATTCAGTTCCAGTTTTCATTGACCCTTAGTTACCCTTCTAAATCAGCGAGAAAGAACTCTTTGAGAACTGATCATGGTGATTACAATTAGATGCTTGCCTGACAGGAACTTGACTAATAACTTATTTCGCATATTTAAATTGGTTTAGTACTTAAATTGGTTAGCAATTTGTCTTTATTTTTCGTATTATTTAGGAGGCTATTGAGATGCCTTGTAGAATTCTCCCATTACTTTTTTTTTCTCTTTTAAGCTTAAGGGATCACTATTCACTAAAAAGCGTGTAAAACTGAGGCAACTGTAAATTACTGAGAGGAAAACAGGTGTCTTTGTATGGAGGCAAACTAGAGTCAGTGGAAGTTGTCAAAGTTCATTTAGGTAATGTATCTTCTTTTCCATAATATTTTAGTAATAAACGGGGAAAAAGCCACCTTAGAAACCCCAACATTTTCTCAGAAACGTCAGCGCACTCTGGATATGCTGATCCGCTCTTTATACCAAGACCTGATGCCTGATCTACATAAGGTAAATGTAAGTCAGACGACTCTGCATCCCTCACATGCTCACCTTTTCTCACTAGTAGATTGAATGTTGTGTTGCTTTAAAATACTGTAATTCTAATGAGCACTGAGTTGCATACACTAGACTAAATATCAGTTGTCATATAACTTGCTTTACAGTTATATGAAAATTGACAGACAGTCCTTTCAGGATAGGACTCTTCATGCATTTATTTAAACCGGGTGTGAGGAGAAGCAGAACAATGTCATGCTTTGTGTAAGCTTACCTGCAGCAAGGGAATAGGAAATCTAGGTTCTGCAAATACAGTTATTAGTCTTGTCACCATAAAAACTGCATGTATTCATTCCACTATGTGTAAATTTGGATCATTTTTACCCTTGGGTAATGATGTGCTAACTTCATTTTAGAAGACTGAAGATTTATTCTTAGGGAGATTCTTAACTAAAAAGGTCAATACTTCTAAAATTAGCAAGGTGATATTTTTTTTCCCACTGTTTATTTTTCTGAGCTATATAGATCTGCTTAAACTTTTTTGTTGACCGCACATCTGCGGTCTTTGTTATGATTGTATAGAACATGACAGTGATAAACTATGACAAGTTGGAAAGTAAAGCACTCAAGATTTGAAGAGTTGCAATTTCTGTTCTCTGAGAAGCTACACAGTTAGATTTATCAGTACAGGAGAATATCCAAAATGATATCACTTTAAGTTAACTCAGATCAAAAGATCATGAAAACTTTTGGTTCAGTTTAAAAAAGAAATGTTTTCTGTTTCAGAACATGCTCAATAGAAGGTCCTTCAGTGATGTGTTACCAGAGTCCCCAAAATCAACACGGAAGAAAGAGGAAGCTCGGCAAGCAGAGTTTGTCCGACTTGGTCAGGTAGGATCAATTTAGGAGGTGCGTACCTATGTTTACAAAGACTGGGTCACCCCTTTTGTTAGAATATGATTAGCTTGCAGAGTTATGTCAGGACTTAATGCAGTTCTCTGTTGTCAGAAATAGTTTTGTAGTATTGCATCAGTTTAAGCTATGTTAAGGTAACATATGAATAGAGGTATTTGTCTGTAACACCTGACGTACACAACGTAATTACAAATATTTATAAAATATGTAAGCTAAAGGAAGGTTGGAAAAATCACACCTTAGCATAAAACTTAAAAGGTCTTTCTTTCCCTGCTTCGTGCAGCAGATGCTTTCTGGCTCCAAGCAGAAGAGTGCTCGGTCTTTTTCTGTTCTTTGGAGGACCATAATCTTTCATGGATTTCCTCTATATGTTTTATCAAGATTGAATTCCTTAGAAATTATTTGCCCTACTTTATCCAGAAAGAAGTTTTGACAGTCTTTCTGCTAGATCAGAGGTTGCCACACATCTTTGAACATACCAGACTCTGACTCCGATCTGTGGGCTTATTGACATTGTGATTCAGTGGAGAGTGGAGCTTCCTGATGATTTAGATAGTCTGGTTTGATCTGACAGTTCATTGCAGCAGGAAAAAAAAGACAGTGTCTATGCTCATCAGTTCCCCTGTCCCTTTCCACTTATCTCTGCTTGATCTTGGACTGGTGACAAGGTTCTGCGGTTTATCTTAAGAATACCTCTTTTCTGAGCTGGTTTACCTCAGCAGGAATTAACAGAGTGGGAAACCAAAACAGAAAAAAATCAAACAAAATAAACAACAACAACAACAAAAAAAACAACCCACCACCAAAACCCAAGCCTCTTCCCCTCCCATTTTATATCTGAGTTAGTAAGCTGAGAGTGGAAGAGTCTGAGAAGTTCCATGTCCGGTTAAAGGTAGAGAATGGAGCCAGGTGGTGGAGAGCTGGTGCAAAAGTATCTCAGGGCTGTTAAAGCTTTCATTGGCAGGGCTGCAAAGTCTACTCCTCTGTGCTTTGCTCACCCTTTCCCCAACCACCTTGAAATAGCTAGTCACTCTAGGCAGGTGTAAAAAAAAAAAAAAGGTGAAAAAAAGTAGAAAGAAAAAGTGTTTGTAATATTCAGACAGAAGTAACCAATGATTTATTCCCTAAGTGTACTAAATATTTTACAGAAGTTAAAGGAAAACATGGTTATTGAAAGTATAGAAACTTAGAAGCTTGATCCCTTCCACCCCCACCAAGTTAAATGCTGATAAGATACTCATGTGACAGATCTATTTGGGACCTATTTCTTAAACGAGATTTCCATCCCCAGCATGGTCTTCATCGAAGGCAAACCTAATATGTGGGTTGAAAATTCGTAGCCACCTGTTTCTTCGTGTTTTTCTTGGAGGTTCTTTTCACATTTAAATCTTTCCCGAAAGAACTTTCCTTTTAAGTTACAAACTGTAACTGTTGGGTTTTTAGACGGTAAACAGAACTCACTGATGGCTGCCTCAGCAGTATGTTTAAATCATTTATTTATTGTCAAGGTGATCTCTACTGACTGGTGGGATGAAATTAAAATGTTAATGCAATGAAATATTTGATGCATCAGTAATTTGACAGCCATGCTTAATGCAATATGCAAGGGGTGCTAGCAGCTGATTACTGCCATTTCACAGAGACTGTGCATGATGGTAGGCAAACTTTCAGGCAGTAAAATTGGTCTAGGTAATTTCTAAACTTTGCATTAAAGAATGCTGTGACAATTCCACGTGTCTTCACTTTGTAGGAATGCTGCTGTAAAGGTTAGCAATGAAAGTATATAGGATACTGTAAACAGACTTGCTGTGTATCTCACTGAATCTATGTTTATACAGTGTTTCTCTAGAGTTCTTAGCCTTTCCAGAATCAACTCACTGCTGTTTACTTCTAGTTGAAGAATTTGTGATACTGTGTGTTTTTGGTACCCCTGGCAATGTGTATGTATGTAGTTTGATTTAGTGGCTTGTTAGGTAGTTTTGCAAGTGAAAGGCCAGCTTGTATAATTGATAAAAGGATCCTCCATCCAGCTAGCTTACAGAATGAATTGTTTAGATGACTAGCTTGTAAGATTTGAGGTGGAGGCTTTTCTGTGTTACTATGTTTGACAGTACTTTTTTGATTTTGACTTTCCATTTAAAAAACAAACGAAACCCAATCAACATATGTTTTGGCTGAGAAGATATCTAGCAGCCCTCTAGTGATTCATGCAGACTTTGTTCAGGATATACAGAATTCAGCTTCTTTCCTAATTACTTAAAATGTGATAAGAATTCCAAACTGGAGTTACTTTGTAGTCCTAAATTGTCCTTTCTTTATAGTCTTTATCTTCGGTATTGCTGACAAAAAATCCATTTAAATAAAACATCTGTTTGTATTAGGCATTGAAATTGAAAACCACTGTGAAAGGGGATGCCGCAGCCAACTTGGCAACCACAAGCTTTTGTAAAAAGGAGGTGAGTTAACCCATCTGTCTGAGGACAGTTGTAAAAAAATTGAACACTATGAAGTATGGCATTGTATATCAGTTCTGCATACTGTTTATTTACTTCGGTGATTAGATACTGTAGCAGCAAAGATGAAATGTATGTTGTCAAAGTGATTCTGTAGCCAATATCAAATGAACAAAGGATGAGCCTGGAGGCAGAAGTGCTTCTCTGGTTAAAACAAGTGGATACTTTTATATCTGAGAATATTTGATGAAAATGCCATTTTCCATGTGCAGTCATCCTGTATTTTAACGTCTGCATCAAGTTTAAAACAAGATTCAGTTGTGTTTTAATTCCCTGTAGTACCAGATTTTGTTCAAAGGCACTAGGGAGTGAAAGATGCAAACCATACTCTTATGCATGCATCTTTTATACAGAAGCTCAGAAGTGCTTCTGGAATTTGAGAGACTTCAGCTAATAGTTAAATTGAGGAAGGAGGGGCAGACACTGGGAGGTAAGTACAGAGGACATGTGGTGAAAGAACAATTTGGCAGAAAATCAATTTTAACTGTACCGTGTGCTGGTGACTAAACAGTACAAACTGAGCCATAAAATGTAAGCAAATTGTCTATGCATGGTGGTGCATACATTTTAATTCTATAGGGTTTTTTTTTAATAAAATAAATATTGAGTATTTCTATGTTTGCACTGAGTATCAGCTGCATGTGTTTTAATTCCAGTGTTTCAGGAGTATGTCTTACACTTAATCAGTCTCCATCCCAATTAATAGGGAGCGTATTTCCTCTGTAAGAAAATTAACAAAATTTTGATATTTCAAGTGCAAAAAATATATTGTTTGGAAATGTATCCTGACAAAAGCATTTATATGTTATTACTTGCCATTGTCCATCACATTCTGTGTCTGTATGATCTGTATTTCTTAGTGTGCTTAATATGTATCCCTTATGTTACTTCATAGCCTTGGGAATCTCAATCTTTCTGCAGTAATTTTCCTCATGAGGTTGTCTGTGCAGATTCTTGGGGCCAGTCCTTGCTGGTTTCTACAGATGTTGGCATCTTGTTAATAGATGGTTAGTAAATGATCCAGTGTTTTTGTGTCAATTTTTATGTATCTGACCATTTTCTTGAAAATGTATGTTCATAAGCTGTGTTCAGGTGTTCGTAGGTCTTCACCTACAGGGATAGTTACCAATCCAAGTGAATTTATTATATTTATATAACCTAGTTGTGAAAATTCTCCCTGCCTCAGAATCAAGCCATACTGGGGAGCCAAAGTTAATGCAGATTTCGGAATGTTTTGTTGTTTCAGATGTTGTTTTCTTGAACATCCGAAAATACTTATGAAGTCACAGCCAAGTTCAAGGAGTGTTTAAATGGCTTGTCTGCATTTCTTAGCCCTTGATGATAGTGAGCATGAAGCCAAAGGCTTATGTGACAGTGAAAGCCTGCTTGTTCCATAGCAATGGTATTGCCATTTTGACCCCTTATCTTCTGTGTGCCATAGAAGGCCAGCGGGACTGAGGGAATGAAGTTAGTTCTCAGCGGTATTTCGCAAACTTTCCAAAGGAAGGTCCCTTTTAGGCTCCAATTGCATAATCTGATCCATGGCAATGATAAAACTCTCCTGTGAGGAAGTATTGGCTGTGATGCTGTGTTATATGTAGCCACTTTGTGCAGGTTTTTTCATTTTCATGAGAAAAAAACCTAGGCTTTTATTACAAAAAAGAAAATAGGTCAAAACCAGTGACTAGCAAATTTTAGCAGACATTTGAATAACCATGTCTGTTTCTTTTTCAGATGGTCAACCGTCAGTGCAAGTATTTGATAAAACTCTCCAAATAAAGCAGATGCATGTGTTGGAAGCTCTGGATCTTTTGATTGCCCGAACAGACAAAGGTAGGAGCAGCCCCTGTTCTTTGATTCTCATACGAATGTGGCTGGTGCTGGGGATATATGTCTCATAAGGCAATCGTGTCTATCAGTGGCAAGTATTTTAGATGCCTCAGTTAGAAATAAGTGAGCGCATACAGCAACTGCTGTCATTTTCTAAAAGGCAGGGGGG
>Ga0065711_1045691_pt1 | contig 13312 bp, 10 predicted proteins | sample Hoacrofraction12_FD_59098 | JGI IMG/M metagenome (GOLD analysis project Ga0065711, IMG submission 59098) | Hoatzin crop microbial communities from Cojedes, Venezuela - Epithelial fraction 12 v2 (version 2) | ecosystem: Host-associated > Birds > Digestive system > Esophagus > Crop | place...
CGGCCCCGGCCATGCGGAGCCGGCCGGGGGGGCGGCGGCCGCGCAGGGCCCGGCCTGGGGTGACCCTCGGGCCGCCGGGGGTAGGGTAGGGCGGGGTGGGGCGTCCCGTTACCCCCTCCCGCCGCCATGTACACCTTCGTGGTGCGGGACGAGGGCAGCAGCGTGTACGCCGAGGTGAGCCGGCTGCTGCTGGCCAGCGGGCAGTGGAGGCGGCTCCGCAGGGACAACCCCCGCTTCAACCTGATGCTGGGCGAGAGGAACCGGCTCCCTTTCGGCAGGCTGGGTAAGGGTCCCCCCCGGACGCCCCATTCCTCCCCCCCATCCCATCCTGCGGCCCGGTTCCCGGGCGGCGGCCGTGCCCCTCCTGCCTGGGTGGGGGTCCCCCGCGGCTCGGCGCAGCCCCCCGGCCCCCGCCGAGCCCCCCGAGGTTCGGGAGGGGCTGGCCCCGGTGTCGCCCGCAACGAAGGGCGGGGGTACCAGCGTGGGGTCCGGGCTGTGGGGCGGAGGGCATCCGGGGACCCCCCCCTCGCATGTCGCAGACCCGCGGGGTGCAGCCCCCACCTCCCGGCCCCCGTTTTCCCCGGTGCCGGCGGCACGGCCCTGCCCGGCGCGGGCTCTGCGTGCCCCCCAGCCGTACCTTTTCCCCCTCTGCCGCCCCGGCCCCCAGCCCCGCCGGGCTGGAGAGCCCCAGAGCAGCCGCCGGGGAGCGGGGAGAGCCGAGCCCGGCGCTGGCAGCGTTGTGGGGTGCACCGGCGGGGAGCAGGGGTGCCCCGTCATTGCCCACGGCCGGGGGCCAGCCGGCAGGAGCCGCAGGGCTGTCAGGTCTCCCCGCACGATGCTGTGCTGGCTCCTCTCCCCAGGCCTGTCGGGAGCGGGTTTGGGATGAGGGCACTGCACACCCGAGCAGAGCAGTGGCTTTCCCTCCTTCAGCCACCCCGCGTCGGCGTCCGACGGCTGACGGGACCCTGCTGGCCTCCCTGCCTGCTCTTGGCCCTGGTTTCTTCCTTCCTGGGGCGGTTTTGCAGCACTGCTTCTGGCTGCGGAAACGTTGGAGCGGGAGGAGCCCCCTCACCCCAGCAGCTCCGGGGCAGGAGGGCTTTTGCAGCCGCTTTCTCACAGTTGAGATCCAGCGCCGCTAGATCACCGCTGACCGCTCTTGCAGATTTGCAAGTCACCAGCTCCAGTGCCTCTTCCCTCTTCTCCACATGCATTTGAGTGGAAAGTCCCCGTCACATGGCCGTGCCATCTGGTCACCCCCCCAGCGTCGGGGTCTGCGGCAGGCAGGGAGACACCAGGAGAGGCTTAGGCAGCAAGGATGCTCGCACGCGCTGCGGCCAGGCACAGCGAGCAGACCGGTGCTTCAGTGTGGCCAGCGGGCACAGCCTGTGAGCGTCGGGCTTCGCTGCAGAACGAGTACAGTTCTTTAGTGTGAGTGGGCCTGCACAGCATGCCCAGTCATAGTGGGCTCCTGGCCACCTTGTGCTAACCCCTTCCGTCCTTGGAAAGAGCCCTGGGGTGATGGAAGGGCTTCAGTGAGCCTGTCAGCTTGTGTTGCCATGGGATACCCCAAAAATTCAAACCGTTTCTTACAGCCAAGACACACCTATTGCCCATGGAGAGGGTCCACACTTTGGTACTGGCTTCTTTAACCCCTCTTCCTGCAGCAGGAGATGGTTGCCTGAAATCAGTAGATTCAGACCAAAAATAACACGGTCATTTTGGTACCTTTTCTAAAAAGCTGTGTCTTCTCTGGTACATCTTCCTAAAGCTGGCCTCCTGAGCAACTGTTGCATCACAGCTGGCTTGGTTTGGTTTTCCTGAAGGCTCTGCTCAGTGAAAGCAGACATTAATTCAGGGAACTGCAGGGATTTGCATTACCTGGGCTAAGGTTGATCATCTGACGTGGGAGAGGGGTAGAAGTGGGATCTCTTGGCGTGCACTGCTGCCTCTGGCTGCAGGGACTTCTGCTGCTCTCACTGATACCCTGATTCTTCAGGGATCGTGCCCTTAAGCTGTGAGTGTCTGCGTCTTATCTAATGGAAAAGCAGTCTGTGCTAACGGGAGGGAAAGGAGGAAGAGGCTGTAGATGATGCTGGACTACGCCCTGCCAGGCACAGGAGGATTGCCAGTTTGCACAGTGCCTTGGCAGCTTTTTAACCCTGTTAAATGCATGGTGCAGACCTCGCAACACGCCCGAGAACCTGTTCCACTTCCCCCCTCGCAGTCCCTCCTTGCTGACCACCAGACTCCACATCGCAGCCCGCTACTCCATGGAGATGCTCAGGAAATGAGCAGTGGATCAGAGTTACCCAACAGCAGTGGTTTCAAACCAGGTTTCAGCTGTTTTCCTTTCACCAGCCCCATTTCTCTGTCACTGGTGACAGGGTGGACTGACCTCTGTGGGGCAGAGCCCACCCAGAATGGTAGGATCTCCTTCTGGACCTTGATTCCTCCAGGAGCCAAGGAAAATCAATAAACTGGAAACGGAAGGAAATTTGACATTTTTTACTAATTTCTTTCAGTAAATTAGTGCCTCCCAGTGCTGGCTACACACTGAATGGCCTGAAGTTACAGATCTTTTCTGGAAGATGATTTTCAGCTATCTTTATTGAAAGATTTGTGAAGAAAATAGTGAGCCAGGTCAGGACAGTGACCGTGGGGTTGAAATACATTTTCACTCTCTGTGATCTCGCAGCTGCCTGGTCTTTAAGGTAATATTTACTCCTTGCCTTTTTTCCCAGGCAAACACCAAGAAAGATAACTAGAACTCTGAATCCTTTTTTAGGGTCTAAATCATTCCCACAAGCATTTATTTTGAAAAGAGAAGGTGAAGATGGAAGCAACTGTCATGCTTGGAGGATCCCCTTGGTCCCAGTTCATTTCAAACCAGAGCCGTTTTCCGTCAAGTTTTCCCTGTCAATGCTCTTGTCGGTTGTTGTCACCGGTGACGCAGGTGTTGCCCCAGGCATCACTTGCCTCTTGCACATCCATGTTTGACTGTGCTGGTTGTGTGGGAGAGGCTGCGTGGTGTTGCCCAGATTCACGTTACCCTTTGGACAACTGCTGCCATCCTGTCCTCCCAGGGAGCTTCCAGTTGAGCACGTGTTCGTGTGGTGTGAGAAAGTGAAGGAAGGCAGGCTGTGACGTGAAGTCCAGTATTGGTAAGGAGGTACCCATCTGTTTGGCACTCTGTTTGGCACTTGTGATGCTACAGCTGGATACTGGGACCAGTTTGTGACTTTCCAGTACAAGAAAGGCATAGACACCCTGGAGTGACTCCAGCAGGGGCCATCGGGATAGTCAGGGGGACACAGAATGACAGCCAAGCACTGGGGCAAGGACCTGTGGAAGCAGCAGGATCTTTGTGCTGAGAGTTGCTCGGACTTTCACTGAACAAGAGGTTGGAGCAGAGTCCCCCAGAGGTCGCTTCCCACCCCAGCTATCCAAGGGGGCTTGCTGCAAGCTGCCAGAGAGAAGCAAGACTTCAAATCTTTTATCATTTCCCAGTGTTTTGCGATACCGGGTCTGACAGGTAGTCCTGCTGTATGTGACAAAGAAACAAGGGCCTTTCCTAGGCCGTGATCTTTGTATCATGGTTTGCTTCCCTGCGTCCTCCTGTTGCATTTGAGAGTAACTGAAATCTTGGCTTTTAAAAATTGCCACCAGCAAATGGAGAACATTTTTGGGTGGTGCTGCCGGTTCCCAGTGTGAATTAGGAAATTATTATTTTCCTTTGGAAAATGGAAGTGTCAGGTTCAAAACAGACTTGGGTAAATGGATGGGTTTTCGTAACTGAAAGAAACAAACCACAGGACCCAGTACCAGCCTAGAGCCTGTTTCTGTGATACAGGGCAAGGAAACGACCTCCTTTCACTTCTTAACTGCACAGGTCCATTGCACCAAGCAGATGTTTTTCCTTCATTAACTGAAAAGTTTGTCTGACCTCTCTGTCTCCCCTTTTTAGGCCACGAACCCGGACTTGTGCAGCTGGTGAACTACTACAGGGGAGCAGACAAGCTGTGCCGCAAAGCATCTCTGGTGAAGTAAGAAATCTGCTGAAATGTTACGTGGGATTTGCAGAAGTTTTTCTTCTAACTATTGTTGAGCGTTGAACCTGTTTGGAAGGGTATTTCACAATACTGCTGCCCTGGGAGTGTCGTAGCATGTGCTGTCCTCAGACTCCTGTGCTGGTCTCTAGAGCTCTCTGTGTGCACAAAGACCTCTTTGTATCTTCAGGGGAAATGCTCTTTCCACTGAATTACATCTGCTTGAAACCATAGAGAGTAGTGAATCAGATTAGAGCCAAATCAAAAGAAGAAAAAAAAATGCCACACATGTATGCTCTTTTTCCCTGTAGACATTTAATTAAAACCTACTCCTTTTATTCTCTGTTTCATACAGAGATGAGGCACTAATATGCCTTTAGCTAATCCGATTTGTTGGTCAAACAAATGCTTGGAGACATCTCCAGGAAGAGCTCTGGGAGTTATTTCTGCATGACCAGCCATGGTAGGGTCTGCTGGGGAAATGTGGATGAGCTTTCATTGTAGATAACCTTTGTCCCTGTGCAAACTCTGGCCATTAGGACATCTTCACGTCAGAGCTCTTGGTCTCCTTCAAGCATCTGATTCCACGTTAGTGTCTGTGCTGCCTCGTGCTGATGCAGTCCTGCAGACTGTGCTGACCCAGGGCCTCTCCTTCCCCTGCAAAGAACCTGGTCCCAATTGCTTGCTTTACAGTGGTGATGGTCTTTGTCAGGAAGTAGCAGAGTATTTTTTAAACAAGCACTCACGGCACTCCCCAGCTGGATTTCTCTGTGGCTTGTGCTCTAGGGGCAGCATGGAAACTGCTTGCACACCTGTTTTTCTCTCCCGAAGCTTGGCTGACCTTTCTAACTGTAGGGTCAACCATGCATCAAACTGCTTATGAAACCAAGGGACCACAAATGACATTCCTCACGGTTGCTAGGGTGTCGGTGACTGACTGCCATTTCAACAGAGAGGCACAGATGCACAGAGAGAGTCAGCAAGCCATGAGCTCTGCTTCGGGCCTTATGCAAAGTACAGAGCGAGCATTCAGAGAAGCAGGCAGCTCCCTTGACTCTGAAAGAAAACAGGCCTGGACACTGTTTATCAAATTATTAAAGATGCTTACTAAATTACGTCCATGCGGGTGGGGACACGCTGGAGATTAACAGCCTGTCTCTCTTCACCCAGGCTAATCAAGACAAGCCCTGAACTATCGGAGTCCTGCACATGGTTCCCCGAGTCGTATGTGATTTACCCGACAAACCTGAAGACCCCCGTGGCTCCAGCACAGAATGGAATTCGCCATCTCATAAACAACACAAGGACAGATGAGCGGGAAGTCTTCTTGGCAGCTTACAACAGGCGGCGGGAAGGCAAAGAAGGCAATGTGTGGATCGCCAAGTCCTCAGCTGGTGCCAAAGGTTCATTCTGCAGCAAAATGAGCCACCTTCTCATTATTCCTTACTCTTTACTTGATCGATAGAGTCCTGGGGCTTGGCTGAGCCCAGCTGATGTCTAGCCTGTCTATGAAGGGCTTCGCCTACCAACATCATGCCAGTCAAGCCAGCACAGGGCTCTTTCTCTGCTTGGTGGCATGGGGTTCCTGACGAGCATTGTAACATGCACATGCTACCTAAGGACAAGGATGGCAGTGAAAGGACCCCCACTTTTCTACTCAGGCACCTGAAAATACAGGAAAGTTGGCTGCAGGGAGAAGGCAGCAGGGACCGGCAGGCAAGGGGAATGTGGAGTGCGGGAGATAACTGGGAGCAGCACAGGATACAGGGAGGAGGGCAGCAGGCAGGAGAGCAGCAAGGACAAGGAGCCCAGCTCTCCGTGCTGCAGCTAAGCCTGGTTTTACCTGGGCAGAAATACTGCTGCTTGCCTTTCAACCAAACCCAGATGCGTGGTGCCAATGGGCTACCCATGGTCACACTGAGAGACTGGCTGAGCAGCCATCAGCTCAGTGCATCGAGGTTACACCTAAGCCTCGGGGGAAGGTACCAGGGCAAAGGCAAGCAACGCAGTGTCTGTATGTCCCTTTAATTTGAATAAGGCAATAAATACCTAAGTGAGGATGTGTCCTTCCTTATTCCAGGGTCATCGCATCACTCACTCTACAGAAATCGTGAGCTATTAGATGAGATAGCTGGACACAGCTGTAGATGCAGTGTTTTGGTAACTATTTACTGTGTGTCAGTTACGACATTATCGCGGGCACATTATCAGAATCGCTTTATGAATCGCTTTATGAAAACTCGCCTTGCCATGTGTGCAGACCCCAGGCTGCATAGCCCAGCCTGAGGATGGACCTGGTCTTTTCAAAGGGAACAAGCCCACATGTGTCACTCTTATTTGCAGAGTCACTTTTGATGCAGTCTTAAAAAAAATCAGCAGAGAATGTGAAAGCCAGAGGTGCTGCAGGGAGGCTGCATGATGAAACTGTCCTTCATGCTGCTTTCACCACTCTGTTGTCTTGGCTGTGTTACCAAGAAGCACCAGAAGAGTATTCTTATTTTCATCAAGGAGGAAGGGGAGATGAGTCCTTTTGTTACACCAGTAATGGAATGCTTTTCTGTGTAGTATAACTGTCAGGCAAAGAATCAATCTGGGCAGCTGAAGAGGCTATTGCTGTGGTTCGCTGCAGGATGGGGAGGTTTAAACTGTCCGCATACTTTATTCAAGTGTGATCCCATCTTTTCTGCGTTAGAGCAGAGTAACCTTCCATATTCATCAGCGTGCTGCAGAACTCAAGCTGGGAATTAAAGTGGAAAGCAGAGCCTCATGTTAATCTTCTAGAGTGAAGTTTTAAATGTCTGGGGATTACTTCTGATGAAGAAGAAAGCTTATCGACATTAATTGATGAGGCAGATCCAGCTCAAGCACAGCCCCTGACTCAGGACAGGTCTAGTGGAAGCTTGGTCATCCATCAATAGAAGGAAAACTAAAGGTTTAGGATGTCCTAACTTAAAAGATGAGAGATTTTTTTCAACTGTGGTTAGAGGTTTTGATGTTTTCTCCAAGAGAAGGGACAGCTGCCCCATATAAGCTGCTTTGCTGCCTCCCTGGGTTGCTAATTGGGTGCACAGGGAAGCTAACCTCCCCCTTGATTCACTGTCTGTCCAGTGTGGAATGGGTGTCTGCTGATCTTCCCACTGCAGGGGTTCTACTGGCTTGCAGAGATGTTGTTTCCCCCCTTCCCCCAGCATGCAGCCCTGTGGTTGTACGGATGCAAGTCTTCTGCCTGGCTCTGCAGGGGACTAACAATCTTTCCCCCTGCTGTAAAACATGGGAGAGAAAGATACTTTGATGAATGAAGTTCCTTTCGGTGGAGGACTCTGGGATGGGTAGGGGATCGGTGGTGCTGGGAAGCTGTGACTCACAGGTATACAAAGCATGCAACAGTGAAAGTACCTGCAGGGCTGTGCCAACAGCGACCTTCAGAAGTCGCAGCTAGGAGTGTTTTCCATGGGATGATCCTGTTAAACCCCGCCTGTGCTCCAAAACTGTGTTCTTCTTCCGATGCCCCGTTGAACAGTGTTTGTTTCTTTTCACTCAGTATTTCCTCCAAAAAACTCAGCACAAAATTAAGACTTAAGTCATCAGCTTTAGTCCAACAAGTTAACTAAATGCCTGAAGAGTGGACATAGTGCCAGAGAAGCGTTAGATAATTTTACCTGAGCTGGTTTATCCCTCGTGTGGCACTGTGCCATCCCTTTATCAAGTCCCAGAAGGGATATGTTCTCTCTTCGTTGCTCTGCAACAGTGGTTTCATATCTGGACTCTTGCAATAAATGAACAGTGACAGCTTCAGCCAAAATGTGGCAGTATTTAAAAGGCACATCTAACTTCTTTAATGAAGAGCTTCCACAGCAGGGAAAAACACTGCCTACATGGATGAACATTTAGAAACAGTTCTTTTCCTAATTCAGCAATGATTTTAATAGTAACTTATTGTCTTATGAGTAACAGCTCAGTAAGCAGGGCAAGCTGTGCAAGTGTCCATGTGTGACTGTCTCTGGCAGCCAGAGAAGCCAGGCAAGGAGAGAAAGTCTGAGTCTAGGATAAAAAAACCCACAAACTTCCCTCCACAAATAATAAAAAAAGACAAATCTCACAAACAAACTGCCAAAACCCCTGTTCTCCAAACTGCTGAAAAACAAAACAAAACTCAACAAGTGCTGAACATGCTCCCCTGGCAAGCCCAGCTGGAAAAAAATGATGGAAAAGGAAACAAAATCCCCCAAACCAAGCAGCTGCCTCACTGCTTGCCAAAGTCACTGTCTGCTGTGCATTCGCTTGTCCCTAAATAGCCACCCCTCTGCAGACAAGCCCCCGGCAGGCCATGCCATCTCAGGTACCCTCAGTTGCCATTTGTGTGAACTCTGGTTACTGGGGAGCTGAACACCCTGTGGTGCAGTAACTGGGAGCTCCCTCCGCCGATGCACTGCCTGACCCTGAGCGAACATGGCATCACTTAGGCACTGACCTGGGGCCATGGGTTCTTGTATGTCGCCTGGCTTTTTGGGCAAATGAGCCATGGTCCACTTGGGCCTTGACAGAGCTCCAGCAGAGGCAGGGGGATCCTTTGCCTAATTTTATCTTCGTCTTTCTGTGACAGGGGAAGGGATCCTGATTTCTTCAGAGGCTGCAGAGCTCCTGGACTTCATCGATGAGCAGGGACAGGTTCACGTGATTCAGAAGTACCTGGAGAAGCCTCTGCTTTTAGAGCCAGGGCATCGCAAGTTTGACATTAGGTAACCTTTTCTGCTTTTGTACCAGTATCAGTTTTCATGCTGTTTCTTTTTAAGCCACTGAGACTAGAGTTTGTTTTCTCGCCCCCCCAGGAGCTGGGTTCTCGTGGATCATCAATATAATATCTACCTCTACAGAGAGGGTGTCCTGCGGACCTCTTCCGAACCGTATAACAGTGCTAATTTCCAGGACAAAACTTGCCACTTGACCAATCACTGCATTCAGAAGGAATATTCCAAAAACTACGGGCGGTATGAGGAAGGGAATGAAATGTTCTTTGAGGAGTTCAACCAGTATCTGATGGATGCCCTGAACACAACGCTTGAGAATAGCATCTTACTGCAAATCAAACACATAATAAGGTAGCCAGCTGCCTGTTGCATAGGGGAACATAACCCTTCAGTGACAGGGAATGTGTTATGGACACAGCCTGAGAAGCAGACAGACTGACAAGGCAGGAGTTTCAATTGCATGGATCAGGAGTTGCAAACCAGAGTTAAATTTCAAAGCCATTAACACCCCAATGTCAGTGCGCAATGAAAAGGGACCTCCGTAGATGCTGTCCTCTCAGAGGCATGCGTCGGTGTGTCTGCATTTTGCCAGGTGTGGCTGGAGAAGGATGGAGTGAGATCGCTTGGTAAGGGAAGAGGGTAGGTCAAAAGACAGGGCTGGGAGAGTTTGAGGTTAAAAAAGGTGTAAGGTTTAAGAGGGGAAATGAAGCAGGACTCCAGTCTTCAGGATCTCACTGCTTTCCCCACCACCAGCAAGCAGCGCCACATCTCATTGGCATAGGTCATCTTACTCGGTCCACACAGAGTGTGCCTGGAGAGAGATCTGGGAGATCACGGTGCTGCAGAGAATCCAGGTCTTGACAAAGTGATCCTTCATGGTGGAATTTACTTTGCAAGTTTCCCATTGCCGTTACTTACACCAAAAATACATGACATGATCTTTGAGGGACTTAGAGGTAAATGAGCTCTCAATGCCAGTTCCGTGGGGACCTGGTGCAGCCCTTTGTGGCTCTGCCTTCTGCCCCAGGCTCTGAGGGCACATCATGTTTTTCAGTTTGCCTAATCCAGTAGTGAGGGTGGATGCTGCTCTCCAGCTCTTTGGGAGTTAACTTGGGGTGTCCCCATGTGTATTTTGATGGTTGCATGATGTCACTTGCAGGGACCTGGTTACCATGATCTGTGTTGGATGTAGCTTGTAATTTGGGGCAATCCCAGGGCAAGAGAGGACCCCTCCACTTAACTGTAATGTGCATGTGCCCTCAGAAGCTGCAGTGCAGCAGGTATGTCCGCAGGGCTTTTAATCTTGGGTTTTTGTTTTTCCCTTCACAGAAGCTGCCTTATGTGCATAGAGCCTGCAATCAGCACAAAGCATCTTCACTACCAGAGTTTCCAGCTCTTTGGTTTTGACTTCATGGTGGATGAGGAGCTGAAGGTCTGGCTGATAGAAGTCAATGGGGCCCCGGCGTGTGCCCAGTGAGTAATCGGGTTCTGTGATCCCCTTGCGATGCCACCATTTGCGTGCCTCACCCAGAACGTGGCTGTGTCCCAGCTCCAGGTGAAAAAGGTAGAAGAAAGGGAATGGCAGGGGAATATTCCAGACTAACCCATACCAGGCTAACCATGCTCTAAGTGCCAGCTGATTTAAGTTTGTTGCTCCTGTCTCTGTGTTTGGTAAGTCCCATCTTCTTTCCCAAGTGAGATGGGACACTAACCTCAGTTTTTGGAGAAGTGGGTTTGAATATAACAATATTTTTATTCACACTATTGGGTTGAAGTTATGTTGCAGAATTAACGCTTTGAGGGTCAGATGGTTTCTCAGTCTCTCTTGTGGAGCCACTGGTGGCTGGTCTTTACCTGAACACATGATAAATGAGTAGCATTAAGGGCAGCAGCTGGAAGTGAATGGCTGAATTTGCAGACAGCGGGACCTCAGAGCACACTGTGGATGCTGCAGACATCGGATCAAAGCCTCCACCAGCCACAGGGAGACTGGGACAGCCGAACAGCCGTGGCCATGAACATCTCTGCATAGGCACAGAGGGATGTGCTGTATTACGTGACTGAGAGCGCTGCTAAACAGGCATCTGTATCGTGTACGAGCCCAGCAAAACAAAACAGGCTGTACATCACTACATTAGAATTTGATTAGATTAGATGTAGGTTAGATGTAGATTAGATAAGATCATTACTAACAGTAAACAAAAAATACAGGTCACACCTACCAGACAGCCTGTTCAGCAGCCTGTTCGGAGCTAGGGCAGCTTTCTGAGTCTGGGATGCCCGGTTCACCACGTGTTGCTGTGTGAGCAGAATTTGGCTGTTGCTGGGTGCATTTGGGTTGCAGCAATACCCTGTTTGCTTTGTACCTCTGTGAGCACTTGGAAGCCATCAAAAGCAGCTGAGGTAGGTTTTGGCTGTTTGTGGCTTCTCCTCTTCAGGGCTATTCTAATTTATAACACCCATAGCACACAGTTCCCATTTACGAGACAAAAATTGGCTGCTGAAAGCAAGTAACATTCCCAGAAGCTGAAAAAGTCTTTTACCGTCACGTGGCCTCAACTGCACAGGGTGAAAGATGTCATTAATCCTAGTAAAGACAGCTTTGGTACTAAAAATGTCCCAGATGCCAGCATGTTCAGGGAGGTTACATGTGTATTTGCTTCAGCGGAAACTGAACCTATTGTTAACTCGTTTCTGAAACACCTTGTCTCTTTTCTCCCTAATCCTGCTCCACGAGCCATGGTGAAATGTATCCCATGCTTCCAGAGGGTGCAGCCTCTGTGCCTGGTCACAAGCTGATGTGCACAGCTGCACCCTAGTGCAGCATTTCATGAAACCATGAATGCATCAAAGCAGTCCCTCTGGGGCACGTCCCCACATGAACGGGGTCTGGTGTGATTGTCATGACTCCCCGAGCTGGAAGGCCGGTACAGGGATGCTCAGCTGTTGTCTGCCTCCATGCATCTTGCAGTGACTCGAGTCTGGGGCCTGAGAGTGTGGAGACTCTGCTGAGGAGCCTGTTCTGACAGTGAACTTAGATAATGAGTTTTGCGGTCCTGTCTGGCAGAGAATATTGGGAATGGGAGCACCACTGAAAAAGAAGATGGTTGCTGGGGTAGGCAGGGAGGAGATGCGAGAGATGCCACCCTCCTCCCGTTTCTCACCCGGGAGCTACCTGTAATGGGAGCAGGATCTTTTAGATCTTTTAGATCCTGCTGGGAAAACGCATGTCTGTGTAAAAATTGGCTGGGGGCCTGCTGGTTTGTCCTGCCTGGGCATCTGATTCTCTCTTACTCATCTGTTAGGAAGCTGTATGGAGAGCTCTGCCAAGGAATTGTGGACGTAGCCATCTCTAGCGTTTTCCCCCTCAATGACACTGGGCAGAAGACAAGCCAGCCATCATCAGTCTTTATCAAGCTGTGACGACGACAGGAATGCCTCTGCTGTGCACAGGGAGAGGCTGCACCCATCGGGTCAGCACAGTTCGGTGGCTTATCTCAGTATCATGCCAAAAAGTGACAGAGACAAGCTTCTTTTCTGGAAAATCATAAGGAAAAACAACAAAACAGGCATCTACACAGAGCTGTGATGAGCCAGAGCTGCTCAGACAACTCTTATCTGCATTCACCAAAATCCATTTTAGAAACAGAACACGTGACTTTGATATCTGAAACAAATCTCTCTGGGAGAACAACGAAATAACCTTAAAATGAAACCCCAACAGGGATACTGTAATACTGTATTAGCTCCTCCTTTTCTATAGAGATAACATTGGGTTTTTTTAAGGGAATTGAGCAAAGAGTATGATGATGTTCCAGGACGTCGTGGCTGGGAAGTTGTCCTCCTCCTGCTGTGTTTCTTCTTTCCTCACCTACTGCATCATTAGTGCCTTAGCTCAGCTCTAAATAGGTGACTCCTTTCCTTTGTTCCTGCTCTATTACCTAGAAAGGAGCAAGCTCTCTTGCATCGCAGGATGCCGAAAACCAGGAACACCGAGAATTCAGTTTCCTTCGGTCATTTTCCAAGCTGGTTGGCTGAACACCCAGGCAACGGCTGGCGAAAGGGTGCTGAACTGCAGGTGGTGAATTAACCCAAGCAAGGAAGGCAGTTTTGTTTATTTATAGCTATCCCTTTTCCTAATGAGATTTGAATCAGTGTCCATCCCAGTCTGTGCAGTCGGATTCTGTTTAAAAGGGGTAGAGAGACCCCTTCAGGGCTCACTGGCAGGCTGTAGGATTTCTAGCATCACTTTTGTGCTAAGAGCATTTCAAATAGCAGAAAGACGATCTCTTCTGAGACACCGCAGTGAATTTAGGCTCTTCTCTCAGCTCTCACCTTCATGCATTTGAGGCTTGAATCTGAAACCTTTCAACCCGAATGATTTTTATCCCATTTGATCCAGCCAATTTTATTCTCCTCCATCTGACAAATTTCTGCCCTGAGCACAGTCCACAGCTCGGTCCCAGCTAGGGGGAAGGTGGGCGAGGTTGCACAGACCAGGAGAGAGATTCCACAGGT
>Ga0065711_1045692_pt1 | contig 13312 bp, 6 predicted proteins | sample Hoacrofraction12_FD_59098 | JGI IMG/M metagenome (GOLD analysis project Ga0065711, IMG submission 59098) | Hoatzin crop microbial communities from Cojedes, Venezuela - Epithelial fraction 12 v2 (version 2) | ecosystem: Host-associated > Birds > Digestive system > Esophagus > Crop | place...
CCATCCCTGGAAACATTCAAGGCCAGGTTGGACAGGGCTCTGAGCAACCTGATCTAGTTAGCGGTGTCCCTGCTCGCTGCGGGGGGGTTGGACTAGATGACCTCTAGGGGTCCCTTCTGACCCCAAACTTTCTATGATTCTATGATTCTATAATGACCGAATCTTTAAAAGGTGTACATGGAAAGATTCAAATGTGGAAGCACCCAACTTCATGCTGAAGCAACCTCATCGTCCTCTTATTCTCCCTGCCATATTGCTTGTTAGTTTTCTTGGTGAATGACTAAGTGACTAGCAGCTTAAAGGGGAAACTCTTCGGGTCAGGGATATTTTTTCATTGGCATCATACTTAAATCTCTGGAAAGATGTCCATCAACTGCGCTATGACTGGAGTAGAAGTTTGATGAGCAGAATGTGGAGCTGTGTACCAGAGCAAAATGCTCTCTTCTGATGTGCTGGTCTCCCAGTCAACTGAAACTACTCCGTAGGTTTCAGTTATCCACTTTTTGAATTAAAACTACAGGTATATCTAAATGGCACCGTTCAGTGCTGTGTAGAAATAGCTGTACGGCCAGTTTTGGGTAGCAGAACTAGTGTAATTGCATTCTGATGTCATCTCATGTGCTTTGACGGAGTCAAAGGGTGTGAAAAGTTCTCGTTTTCACCTATCGTTTGCTGACCCATAGCTGGACATGGCTACTGGTGTGCAAGTGTGCCTGTTTGTACCTCACCTTTTTGTCTGCCATTGGAACAAACAAGTCGCCTTCCCAATGCGGCAATTGTAGGCGTCCCAAACTCGGTATGTCACAGCCTCTTCGACTGTTTTCTTGGAGCTCCAGCTGAAACCTTGCTCATAAGTGGGCTAGAGGTGCTATTTGTATTGTATGTAGAAGCGTGTGGCCTGAATATTCATACATGATACTTGCTTTTAAGGTCTGCGTGGACTTAACTGGTTGGAGGTCTTTGAAGAACTGGATTTATAGGAATTGTTATGATGTTCTTCCCCTCCGCTGGTGTTTGATTTGTATCCACAAGAGTCATTCCCAGAAGGAATTCATCTATAATTTTAATTTAATTGATGTGTGTTTACACGAGTGTCCTTGCCAAAGTAAGGCAATTTGGCAGTCCTCTGGAATGTAAAGGTTAAGTATAATGATTTAATCTTTTCCCAAAGGAGCTGTTCTTTCTGTGGCAAAGCATCATTGTTTTTGTGTCTGCAACTTTGTTTACATGGGTTTCACTGAATTTTGTCTATACTGTACTCTAAGTGGGAGACGGCAGTTTCATATAGGTCTTTCTTCCTGGAGTATGGATTTTTGGACTCCCAATTTGTTAATGAGTCCTGAATTCCCCTGAGCACTTACTCTTCAGAGCTTTCAGTGTGTTAAGTACTGAAAATAGGGAGAATCTATTCTGCCATTACGCGCACAGTTAATAGGAGCTATTCATAGTGATGGTGGGATCTTATACGCTTGTCTTCATGTGATTAGTACTATACTTAGCTTACAAATAAGCATATCTGAATTTTTAGCTTATAAACTATGCAGATAAACCATTTTTAACATAAGGCACAAGCTTGTAAGTTCTGTCAGTGATCCTTTTCGTCATCCAGATTCAGACAAAGTGATCCATTTTGTAGAGCAGAGAAATGAGAGCTGTATTTTAGCTCTGCATAGTAATTTATCTCTCTTGTGTCCATTCTGCTGGTCTTAGTTGAAAAGAAGATGATAACGAAGCAGGTGCCCATCCCTGGGCTTCTAAGCATATGCCTGCAGAATCAGATTCCGATCTGACAGTTTAGAGGCAAAGTAATGCCTACTGTAAACTGTAATTGTAATGGATATAAATCAGAAGAGAATATGATCCTCGTAAATGTAAATTAAAAATACCTTCTGCTATTTATTCTCCTAGCAAAATGCTTCTTCCTGATATACCCACCCAACACATGGACTCCGTGTTAACAAATGAGACTTCTTTTTAGATATTTCTCATTCCTTCTTATCGTGTCAAAGTTAGCAGTAAATTTCCTGTTATTTTGTTTTTCTTTTCCCTCGTTCCTGCAGGCCTTGGTCTTAACTCAAGGATTTCTTTTGATCCATATAGACCTTTAGAAAATTTATTTCAAATATTTGATGTTCCAAATATTTTGTGACTCTTAAGAGTATATTGTTGGACACATTGTTGATAGCTGAAAAAGCCAAGATCAAGCAGTCACAGGAATTTATGCTCATTATGGCATAAATGCATTAAAATAGTGTGATTTCTTTGGTATGGCAATACCAAAAATTCTGCTGGCATACCCAACTGAAATACTTATAGCCATATGAAGGGAATGCCTTTTAGGAATTGGATTAAAACACAGACATATTTTCCATCAATTAAACGCTGAGAAATCCCAGAAATACAGTGCTGCAAGTGAAATTAGATACCTTGGGAAACCATTTCCAAATGGAAATCTAATATGTGGGATCCTGACTCAGTCACCACTCCCTCTCAGTTTTTTACCCTCCCAAAAATATATTTGGATACACTAATAGTAACGTAAATATAGTAACATTATACCCAGTAAATATGCACACGTTGGACCATGCCAGCTGCACTAAATGTAGCCATAGACAAACTACAAACTTGCCTATAGGTATTTTAAAAACCTGCCAATAATGCAGATTTACCTGTTTTCCTGTGTTCCTGCAGATGTGCAGTACTACCGTTTGTGGAATCATTTCAGCAAACCGTATTATTTATAAATGGAAAATGACAGAGTTTATGGTGAGACTTCTGTCACAGTTGTTTGGCATGTGGGAATTATAAATAGGACTGGGGAATCATTGATGTGCTATGCTTTTGGCACTGTGGTCGTTTCAGACCCAAAGAGAAGCCCCAGTAGATAAATATATCTGTATGAAGGTCTCTACCAGCTTTTTTTGTGTGTAGAAATATTTTTGTGTTTTGATTCACTCCCTGCTTAAGCTGCAAGCTAAATGGAGTATTTTTAACATAATCCTTTACGTGCTCTCACAGCATGGCTTTTTTCAAAACAGTTTGCCCCTAAGTGTTTTGGGCAGTTCTTCGTTAGGGTAGTAAAACTAGCATGTAATTATCAGTACTGCTTGCCAAATGCGTTTGAGAGCCCTCCTCCAGAATATCAAGGTGAAGAACTGACCACCCAAAGTTTTAGGCCTGTGGTGCAGTTTGTTTTAGATGTAATCTGAAATGACCGCTTCTGAGTGCCTGAAGAAGCCTTCTGCAAATCATGTGCGAGAGGAAGTGGTTTCTGAACTACATGGACAGCTTGCAGGCTTGGTTTGCTGTCACACCAGGTACAAAACGGCCACCCAAAAGGTACCATTTTCCTTCTCCTGGCCGAGTGAAGGTGGGAAAGAATTACTAATGCTACTGAAGGAGCTGTTACTCTCTTTGACCACTCAAAGTGCAAAATTTTTGTTTTCCTAATTTCCACATTTAATTCGTTCAATTTGAAAGTCATTCTGATTCTTTTTTTAATTTTTTAAGCATGATCAGTGATGTAGTTACATCCAGTTCTGCATTTCCTTTGACTTTTGCTGTTTTCAGTGATAAATGGTTTCTTCATTTGAATTTAGTTGGCAGCTTTATTGATTAATGTTCTTGGTAGAACAGAATCCAGCTGTCTTCACTTAACAGTATTAAAATACAGGACAAACACTTTAGTCCATGTCATCTGTGTAAACAGTCTGTGGCTCTAAAGCTGCGTACATTCACCAAGAAAATGCCAGTCCGTGCTCCTTTTTTGCTGTGCTGACAATGTGGACAAAAGAGGGCTCTGTTTTTTTTTCCATAAATCGTTGCCATAAGCCAGTAGAGTGATATGCCAGTTAATACTTTAATAAAGTATACATCAAGGTTGCCAAATAAACAGCTTTTGGGGCGTATGCATATTATTATTGTGGGAAATGTTTCTGCTGGTATATTAGATAATAGGTGCAATTTGAAGAAGGAACATGTAGTTCTGTTCACTCCCTGTGCATCCTCTGGGTATGGGCATGTCACCCTGAAATGTGTAGCTCAGCACATTTTCAAATCACCTGCTTGACAGGAAGTTGCAAAGCAGCATTATTTTTTTTTTTCTTTCTGTCTAGTTCTAAGTGAACAAACCCAATAGGTTGTTTTTAAGCGGGCTTGGGGTTTTTTCCCCTCCACTCTCTTCCTCCTCTCTCTTCCTCCTCCTTCCTTCGCTTATTTTAACACTTACAGGTGGTGCACCTTTGTAACCTTGTAACTATTGAACCTTTTGCATGAAGCTGTTTTTGCAGATGCAGAGAACAAAGGAACACCTTCCAGTTGTGCACATGGAAACATATTTCAGATATATAAACAGTGGTGTTAGCTGAGGAGCGGAGTGCTTTGGGAGTGAGAGCCCTTGTACCCATATACTGATGCAGCAGGGTTTGAAAGATTGTGTAGAACATGGAGTTTAATCTGTAAGTTTTTGTTTCTCAGAGGTGCAAGGTTTCTTGCCTTCTGACCATTTCCTGAGCTTGCACCAGGTCTGTAGCGCTTCACATCAGAGTTTCTGTTTTCCGTGTCCAGTGGCTGATCCAGACATTCCTAGGTGGTCCTGGTATTTTAGTCACTATAATGTTGTTTCCGGCACTTCTGTATGGGGAGGTCAACTAGGCATATGATCAGTAGAGCTTACAATTGCCTGCAATGAGTGAAAAGCCACTCTAAATGGTGAAGTCTTTTTAAAAATCCTCTTTAATGGAATATTCTCAAGCCAGGGAAGTGCATATAGAGGGGGAGTGTAACAGCTTGCATTTACCACTAAAAACTGCAGTCTTCAAGATAGGATACCAGACATGGCTTTTGTTGAACAAGGATTTTTATCTTCCTATCCAATCACCCCCTACCACCAGGCTTTAAAATTCTTGTTTTCCCTGGTCAGGAGGCTGGTTCAGACATCATACCTGTGGTTTCCCTTGTATTCTGGATCTTTTCACAGAATTTGGTTTCCATAGTAAATGCTCTTCAAAAAAAGCTATGGTTCAATAAAAGCACTCTGTACTCCTCCTTTTTAAAAAGGAGTGCTCTCATTAACTCACTGTTGAATAACTCTTACAACCTCGGGTCTATTTGAATTCTACTCCAAATGTTCCATTACAGGCTATCTGACACCTCATGAAACACTTTGTAAGCTCCATTGCTGAGTTTCTGATCTCAACTCTTAGTCCTCAAACTATTTTATAATACTTAGATGCGAACAAAATATGCTGACTGAGACAGCAAATGAGGACCCTTATTTAGCCACACAGTCTTGAAACCAGGAGAAAGGATCAAGAAATATTTGTTGTTCAAAAAACTAGTTTTTTCCAAGCTTTCTGGAATAACGTGATGTGCAGCTTTTGTTGTCTCTGCATTGCCTCTTTTAATTTTGAAAAGCTTCCTGTTTTGTCGAGACACCACCATATTTGTTATCAGACTTAGAGAGGGGAAGGTGAGACCTTCATTCCTGTCCATCTAACCCAAACATGAACCATTAGACAGACAGGATGGAATCGATTTTATAGATATGGAGGAAAAGTCCCCTAACCCAGTAATCCCGGTTTGGAAATGGTAACTCAGTTAGTGGGAGAGCTGAGGCATAAGGCATTGTCGGTGACAATCCTGTCCCTCAGTTGTGCATGTGCCTTTTGAGTTGTGATCTTGACCATCGCTTCCCTGCAAGCCCCTGGGCTACGAGCAGAGCTCTCAGAGGAACGTAGCTGACATGCACAAGTAGGAGTGCTCTGCGGACAGCACGGCATCCCATCCCGCAGCACATACACGCAGCATTGCCCGGTTACTAATGGGAGGAACTACAGCACGCCACTCCCACGAGTCCCCTTTAGCAAAACTGAGAACTGCCATAAAGGAATAACAATATCCATACTAATATTGGTTGGTCTTAGTAATAAGGGAAAAAATAATAACCTGGAAGTTATCTAATAATTCCTTTAAAGAGGTAAGATAATGCTTTCAAATGTGACCTAGTTGTGTTTGGCTTGATTTTTTACAATAATAGTGTAACACCAAGATACTGCAGTGTTGCTGTATCCCTAATCCTAACTCTTGTACACCACCAGTAGGACTGTGTTGCCTTTGCCAGTCCTTTCCTGTATATTTCTTTATCTTCATCAGTCTGGAAAACAATTAGGCTTATCTCTAGTGAGATTTTTTCCACCTCACTTAGCAGAGCGAGAAGCGTGCAGCCATTCAGCTGCTCATGCTGCCAGTGTCTTTTAAGTTTGTTTTTAGGTCTTTGCTAGATTTTGGACCACATCAGTAATCTGTCACATCTCCAGCAACAAGCACATGAAATGTGGCAGAACATTATCTCACAATTCTGAATGATTGTATCCCACTCAGTATCATGGTGCATGAAATAATTACAGAGGCGTTACCATGCTATTGGTAGATCCAACTGACACCACGCTGGTGCTTCCTTCCATTGCCCTTCTATTTTCATGAGAAAATGAAAGTGGAGAGGAGCTGGATGGCTGGGTATGAAATAGCTTCAGTCAGCACTGCAAGTACTGAAAACTAGTATTTGAGCCTTTAAAGAAGGAGAAATATCTGTAATGAACCACCTGAAAGTTTTCACCTGACATAAGACTTATTTGTGATGCACCTCTAAAGTTGTATCAGACCTGAGGATTTGGTACAGCAGTACGAAACGTACTTGGATTTTCTCCTGACAAAGATAGCACCTTTTTCACTTAGGAAAGCGACAGCCTGCCTGCAGTTACTGTGCCGGCTGAAAGCCCAGTGTGAACCCCAGCTGCTGCCTCTCTCATACAGGTAGACCACTGATCCTGCATGGATTTTTGAGGCCAGACTTCAGAGTTACTTTTTGTTTCAGGGAATCTGGGTCTCTCTTTTTTTTTATAGGCTTTATAAATTTTTCCTTTCAATTTCATCATACAAAAATTCAGTGTGTTTCTTCTTAATACAGTTAAATGTTTTGTAGGCTTAATTTTAACATAATGATTGCTTGAAAACATTTGTTTTCTTATTTGGTTGACAAAACCAATGAAGCATTGATATAGCAATGTCTTGGCATGTTTTCAGTTTGGGATCACTAAACAACTAGAGTGGAAGGGCTAGAGTTTGTGAAAGCAAAAATAAGGCACTCATTTCCCCGTATGAAACTATGCATGTTGCTTTTTGCAGAGTACCAGCCTCAAATGGAAAAGAAGTCTAACATAGAATAAATGACTTTGTGTAGCTTTGAATGCTGTATGGCAAGGCTGACATCTGTACAGATGAAACAAGAGAAGGCAAGATCAGGTAGAAAGAAGCAAACCATCTAGGGCTTTGGAATGGCGTGTCTTTCTGTAGCGGGTCGGCGCTCATCGGAAAGCTTGCTGTGGGCTGGGAGGGTCCATGCGGCTCCCCTAGGAGGCTGTTTCAAGGAGATGGTGCCTTCTGAGCAAAGTGGCTTACAGCCCTGAGGAGCACAAGGCACTTGGTCCCCAGGAGCGGTCACTCCTCTCTTCTCATAACCATTCTCCTCAGAGATCTACAGGAGTTTCTAGAGGCTAGTTCAGACATGTAATTTCTCCCCTTTTCCCAGGAGACTTCAAGACCCCGACTGTGTAAGCATGCAAAGATACTGAGGACCCAGAATGACCTCGGTTTTTCCCTCCTTGTATTGCAGAAAAAACGCCCAGTTCCAAAATCAAATACAGTTACCATCTCAACTGCTTTCTAGGCTGGCCCTAACAGCAAGGTTTGGGGATCTGTAGCATACTGCAGAATGTTAGCAAGCTATCTTCACCACAAGCACTGATACGTCCCGAACTTTGAGGGCAACTTGCATATACCTGCTAGTTTTTGGAAATGTCTCTTCTGTCCTGTGCATTGGTGAGCGTTCCTGTAGTGTGCTTGATGTTGAGTACGGAGCTTTCAAGGCTCCATTAGCGCCAGCTCCCATTTGCTACTTGTCTCCCTTCAATACTGGGGGGAAATACAGCAGACGTATCGTAGATCCTGAGGAGAGTCAAGAAGCTGTCACAGAGAATGCTGCCTTTTCTCATTCTCTTAAAACTGAGGCTCAGAAAGAGTTGTCTAGTGTTATATATTGTTCAGAAATATGCTACAGAAAAGGGTAATCTTTAGGTAACTGCTGCTATCAGAATGCCCTTTGATGTTTACCATATGTCTCTTCTGTATGATTTATCAAAATTATTAAGCAGAAGGTTGTGAAGTAAAAATGATGATGATTTTCTGGGTAAAAATAGCATGAATCCACTCCATCTTTTCACATTGAGGTAGGCTGCCCCACCTTAGCAATTTCACACTGATAGTTCTCCTATTTGCTAGCAATTTCTGTTCATTTTGTGTTGTTTTAACTATCTTTAGCAGTGCTTCCTTCAGACACTTCCTTCCTCAGCATTTTGGTGCGGACCTCATCAATATCTCTGAACTTCAGTTCTTCTTCACCTCCTGTGGCAGTTTTCTTCAGTTCTTCTATTAGAAGTGATCCAGCTTCCATTCATCTCAGATGTGTTAAAAAATGGTGTCATCTGTTCATTCAGCACATTGCAGCCATTTAGTCATCTGCAAAAGAGCTCATTTCCAGCCCTCATCTGGCTTCACCTCAGCAGCGGGCAGTCTGTCTCTTTGATCAGCGAGTGGTAGCGGTTCTTCGTGCTGCTATCATTCTGGTGACGATACAGAGGAACTTAACATACCTTGATCTTGTACGGACTGTTTTGTCTTTCACTTTTTATTCATACACCTTCTATTTCTTTTAGTAATTCTTTTCTCAGGTTTTTTGTTCTTTGGCATGTATCTCGTTTTTCATTGTTTCATACCCTGGCTAATGCCTCTCTCGGCTTCACTAGACGATTCCTCATCTGTGCAGGGTCTTGTAGAACACCTGGTTCTCTTAGACGCAGTCCACAGAAGAGCAGTGCTCCAGCAGCCCTGTGCTGGGTCAGTAGGCATTGCCTAGATGTGCGAGCGATGCCGTGGGTTCCAGGAGGCTGCTCGGGTATGCACAGGAGGCGAGGCTTGGCCCGCCACGTGCGGTGTACCTGACCTGTAGCTGTCATGCCGCTTTCGGTGGACTGTGTAATTTTAAGAGGCTTGTTGAGCAGATGTAAAGTATAACAGCTCTGATGATGCTCTTCAGCTGAAAATACAAATCAGTTTCAGTTTCCAGCTTAAAAGGAATAGAATGATTAAAAGCAGCAGGTACCTTTTCAAATTATTGGACATTTAAAAAAACCTAACAACCTGTGTTGAAATTCAAGCATCTCTGCTCATCGTCACTTGTAAAGTCCATGCTTGCGATACATTTGCTTTGGAGTCAAGAAGTTTGTGTTTTAAGAACTGGAGTATTTATTAGAACCTGACTGCAGATGTGCACTGAAAAACAGCTGCCATGTGCTAGAGGTAACCTCCCCAGCTATAGCAGCCTTAAAGGAAAGGTTAACGGTGTCTTAAATTAGCCTTGATTCTATTAGAAATGTCCCTCATATTTCATGCTCTGGAAGGGATATGGGGAAAGAATGTCATAATGTTTCCCTGTTCTTTGACAAGCCTTTCAGTAGCTCTGTCAAAGATCCATTAAAATTGAATTGAAATAATCAGAAATGATGTGCCTATGTGAAAAATGCTTGGCGGATTCTTTTCTGTAAGACAGGAGTATGCTAATGAGTTTTAAATTATGAGTTCAAAATTATTCTTATCAAGCAAGTAGTAGTAGCTCAGATTATATTACTAAAATAGAAAATGAGAAGGTTTCTAAATCCTTTACTTGTTTTGCTTTCTAAATAGGATAAAAAAATGCTGTCTCAAGCTAGATTAATAAAAATGCAGGTTATAGAACCAGGCTTTATAAGAAGGAATAGATCATTCCCTGTAGGTGGTCTGCCATGTGTGCTCTGCTTTGTAATCAAATTCATCAGCTTAGAACACTGCTCTCCCCCCTCTTAAAGTAAAAGATTGTCCTGTGCAGGTATTCTCCTCTGAACTTGGTGATTATGAGTAAAACAATGCTCTCGGATAATTATCTTCCTTTGTGAGTGAATCATCTTATTTTGCTTCTGCGAAAGTTTAATAGCCCTCAACAGTGTTACTTTATCATGGCTGATAATCAGAATGATGCCAAGGAAGGTATGGATTTCACGCCCAGGAACGGAATCGTTGTTTATTTATCACTTGAAGTAGGTATGCAGTGTTTTCTTTGTTTGAGGTACAATACTTGGGGCTGTGTTGACTTTTGAAAATAGGTCTTTAAAGTTCATGTTGTCCTTAAATTTGAAGCCTTATAAGCCGTAATCAGCTGCCGTTTATTTTTCACTAACAGCATCAGAAGTAATTAATTTTCTCTGGTAATTTTAAGCATGTAATGGTGCCGTGGGAGAGGACATCTGGAGTGAAGGCTGCTGGAGTGGCTCTTCAGTTTTGTTAGAACAATAGCATTAGATCTGTAAAAAGCAGTTTGCCAGCTACCGTCAGGACACCAAGAAGTGAGAAAGGGAGAAATCAGCAGTGACCTACTAGTAGATGATCAGAGGGTTTGTTAGACTTGCCAATACTTCTGTTCTGGAGCTCAGTATTAATCTGAGGAGGAACTGGAGAAAATGAGATAGTCTGTTAACTACTATGCCAGAGGAGTGAGACAGGCTTAGAAGCCCATGTAAGCTGTGGCTCAGACTAATTCTAGAGAGAGGCCTAACATGAAACTTTGTCTTATAAAGCATGTGTGGTTCTAAGTTTGCCTTTGCATTGAGACATAGAAAACGTGCCAGATCTTAACTTTTTCTCTCATAATAGCACAACTACTCTCCAGTGCAAAGCTGTATAAATAATGTATATGCTCACAGGAGCAGGAAATATGCTGCTGATCAGACAATGTCAACTTAGATGAATCCTGTCCTGAAAGCTGTACTTTTAATGTGAGCAATAAAACCACTATTGACATGCGGCACTACTGACTGAAATGTCAATAGTTTTTTTAAAAGAGTATTTCATAATGCAGAATCATTGCTTGGTTTGCTTGAGTGGACAGGTGCTTCTGTTTTCCGTGAAAGAAAAATAATTTCTATTGTGAATTTAACAATTTAATAAGCCCAGCGCAGCTGATTTGTCCCACTAAAGCTCACAGTCTTAATCACATTCTTTAAAATAGGGAAAATTTGTTTGCTGGTCTTGTATAGCGTAAGACAGAGTTTTGACATTGGGCATGACCTGAAACAATGTAAATGTTGGCACACTTACAGTTTGACTCAGGTTAGTTTTGCTCAGTCTGGAGGTGAGCGCAGGGCACATTCGATGTATGAAGCATCCTCCTCCACAGCTGTGTACCTGAGACTGCTTCACTTGTGCTCTGGCAGCTCTGCCTTAGAGGTAGTTTCCAGAGCTTACAGGCAGAGGGGCAATTTTGTTTGGCTGTCCGCAGCCTATTACATTGCTCTGGCTGTTCTTAAGCGCAGTTGAAACATTCTGTTTGTCAACAGATTAGGGCATGTGCCATAAGCAGAGAGGAAATGAAAGAGGCTAAAGGGCTATTAATGCCCTCGGCATGTGGAGCGGCAGAGGATCCACTGGGATATGCCCGTATCATTCTTGACTGTTCAACTGTTCCTCAGGAACAGGCTGCAAAACCCTCAGGTTCCCTCCTGAGGCTGCGTCCACCAGGCACGTTTGTGGGGAGGATTCTAAGAAAGAAATCTGTCTCACTTCATCTCACGTAACGCTCACTTACTACCCTGTCTCCTGCCTTGGCCACCCCTGATGATTCAAAAGAGGGCAGAAAGAGAAGCCCAAGGATTAAGGAATCAGAACACCACCATTGAATCAGTGTGCCTCAGGAAAAGACCTGTTACTTTTCCCCGGTACGTAGCTGGCTGAAGACCTGAAGCCAGTGGTCAAGTCAGTCATAAATTTACTGGGGGAAGCAATTATTATTAGTTCTCATTTTCCTTTCCTGTAGGAATGAATGAAAACAGGGCATCCCTGTGAGCGTTGCAATTCTTCTGCAAATGATGGTATGCACTACTTTTTGGGAACTGGACCTAATACTTTGTGAAACTCTGTTGTTGCCCATAAAACTGAGTAAAAAGGGTACAGGCTAAAGTCTTTTTAGATAAGCAAGAACTTTTCCAGTACTACTAAGGTATCTTTCAGAAAGGGACCAAAGCACTTACACAGTTCTGTCTGCTCTCTGCAGGCCTCCAAACAGCACCAGCACCTGTACAGCTGGCAACCAGGCATTTGTTTTCATTTGTCACCGGCAGGATGTTCAGCTGGTAACTGGGCAGCTTGGTAAGGGCTGCTTCTGTGCCGCTGAAGCCAGGAGATTCCAAAATGTGCTGAAGGTGTTTCACTACAACCAATGTGATTCTCTTTGAGTAGGTTTACAGGGAAAGGCGGTTCTTCGGAGAGCCTGTGTCTGTCAAAAAATGATTATATGGTGATGATCATTAAACAAGCGCCTGAGTTGCGTCACTGAGGATAAGCAGTCTCTTGCTGCTCTTTGTGCTCCTGACAGTCATCTCAACAGTAGGTCTTGCACCATCCACTGAAAGGGATATACTGAACACTGCACAGCTGCAGTTTTTGGCAAGCAACGCTGGCCGGAAATAGCCAGGTAAAATTACGCATGAAAAAGAGAGCGGTAGCGGCTTTCAAACAATTCCTGCTTTTTCGGCAGCATTTATGTTAGGACATTCTAAGATTTGGTAGTGTGATCTAAGATGACTTCAAAACTGTGTAGACAAGGATGTCTCTGAAATAAAACAGGGACTCAGCAGCGGGAGCGTGATCAGTGATCCAGTACCAGTCACTTCATAACCCCATTTTAGGGTACTCGCAGAAAAGAGGGACGCTACTAAGTCCAGTCTGATCTATTTCTCGACAACTCTGTAATCTTTCCATGGACCCACTTGCAGTTGGTGGGGATCCACTTGCAGTTGGTGGCAGATGATTAATTGGCCATAATCTCATCTTTCTAAACACTATCATTCCAAAGTGTACTGCTGTTACCTTACATTTTGAAAAGCAGCAAATATGATATCCTTTCAAGGGGTTTCAAGGTCAGAGCAAACTGGGTGACAGTCCTGTTGACTAGACCTCTCAAACCTTTTACTGCCAACAGCACACCTACCTGATAGTAGTGACTTTGGACTTACTTTTCATCCAGATGAACCCCAAAACCTTTTGTCTACTCATGCTTCCTTTCACCAGGTGCAGAACTGTAGCAGCTGTTTGGCAAAGCACAGCAACCAGTGCAACAGTTGTGGATAACAATGTACTTAATTGGAAGTTCGGGGGGGGGGGGATATAA
>Ga0065711_1011471_pt1 | contig 13311 bp, 10 predicted proteins | sample Hoacrofraction12_FD_59098 | JGI IMG/M metagenome (GOLD analysis project Ga0065711, IMG submission 59098) | Hoatzin crop microbial communities from Cojedes, Venezuela - Epithelial fraction 12 v2 (version 2) | ecosystem: Host-associated > Birds > Digestive system > Esophagus > Crop | place...
CTGGTCCTGTCCTCCTGACCCCCACCCTGCAGATATTTAGAGGCATTTCTAAGGTCCCCTCTCTGCCCTGAAGAACAAGACCAGCAGTGGGCAGCTCTACAGAGCAGTGCCGCTCACCGCCAGCCGCCAAGAGGACTCGTTTGGGTTCCTACACAGCACCTGATTAGTGCCAACAGGCACTGGCACATTCTCATCTCGTTTTTGATGCACCTCTCGTCATCAGATATCAGCGGTCTGTTCTGAACAACAGCCGTACTCCGCATTTAACACCTACATCTGCCACCACAGATGTCGATTAGAACTGTTTTTAAACCACTTTTGTAAAAGCCTCTAGATCCATCTGGCTTGCTCAATGCGTCAGGTTACTCAAGAGTTACAACGGCTGCAGCAAATCAACAACAGTTTGGAGAGAGATGAAAGAGAGAGTTAATATTTAAGCAAAGGACGGATCACCTGCGGGAATCCTGCAAGCCCGGTCTCCGCGGGCTCCAGCCTCCGCCCGCCGACGAGCAGGCTGCATCCCAGGCCCCGGCACGAAGCCCCTCGTTTCGCTGCCCGTTCTGAAGAACGCTTTGCTCATCTTTTTGATGCTTCTGTCCCTCCCTGCCCTTTTGCAACTGTGCTACTAAGAACATCTGCCCGTGGCAGGCAGGAGGGTTTCCGATCAACGTGCTTATTGAAGATGTTTCCCAAAACTTTGATTTTCAGAGTTCTGAGCCCTGCCCCAGGAGCCAGCAGCACGGAGGCCCTATAGACACGGATTCCGTTACGTGATGAATTAGAAATAAATTGATTTAGCTGGAGATGGGTTCCCTTTCCCTAATTGCAGCAGCAGTTGATATAATTGCTTTACGCAGGCCACGAGTACCCTTCAAACCCACGAGCGTGCTTTTCCCACGGCGGCTCAGCACCCAAGCACGGCAAACAGACGGCTCGAAGGGAGGCGGCGGCGGCAGCACTAACGCAAGACCACACGTGCGATGAGTCACGGCCACTCGCACCCGGCCAGGACCGTGAGCCTTACGGAACGGTCACGGCTGCGCTAATGGCTGCCAATTAATTGTTCTCCCCACTCCACTTGCTAATGGTCTCAGCCTCTCCCGGCCCAGAGAACACCGGTGCCAGGCATCAGGAGCCCGAACACCCCCACGGCACGCGGTTCGCCGGCCGTCGGATGGATACCTTCTCCCTCGGAATCTTCTGCCCACAGCCTTCGCACGTCAGCGGAAATTCAGGGCAGACTTCGTCATGAGCCTGTAAAAGAGACGACAGGAGAATACTCAGTGCTCTAAATAACAGCTCCAGGCAGGCTGTACGATGAGCACGGTGCAGCAGGGGTAGTTTGACACTGTGTTAAGGAAGAGTGCTGTATTCTACCAACCCATACTCAGATCTTGGTCACACTGATAATTCTGCACGCCGACTCATCTGCGTGACCTCCAGGCTACCAGAATTTTGGGTGCCTATGTAGCTCAGCCTCAATTTAAAATCTGCTATAATTTTAAAAAAATATAATCAAATTACTGCTTTGATGGACAAGATCATCAACAGGAAGCTCCACTGATGGCTCTGCCAGGAGAATCCACGTTTCTGTGTATTCGGGCAGGCTGGGTGCAGTAAGCCACTATCTCAGCAACAGAATTTGTATCATTTTCCCACTGCAACGGTTATCAGTCAGCTGCAGTCTGAACCCTCAGCCTGCCCATCACACGCTGGGCTGGGCTGTCTGATAGTTCCTTCACGTTCGAATCAGAAAATAATTTTTCAACCAGAAAGAAAAATATCTTAAAACGGTTTCACCTAACAGCCCCCGGACCCAAGCAGCCAGCCCTGCAGCAGGAGCCCGGACGGTTCGCTGGGCGGCCAGGGGAGCGGAACAAACGATCCGGGCAACGCGATACTCCGGCCTGAGCAGACACCAGGCCAGCGACAGTGGCTAAATCGGGAAGGCCAGAACATGCCTCTGCTTTCCATGTCGCTGCCACGTTGCTTAAACCTCCTCCACACACACCAGCCAGCTGAAGCCAGGCATTGTAAATGCCATGAACACACAGCTCAAAATCCAGACTAAAAGACAAGCGCGCTGAAGAATCCTGCCATGGTGGGAACAGGACAAAAAACCAGAAGCATTTATGAAGTCGTCACCTGAAACTAGATGCTCTGAAAACCTGGCCACATCTATTCTCTATTAAAACAAGATACTTGTCTTGGGGGCGGGCGGGGGAGACATGCACAAACGTCAGTACTGTCACCACAGCAGAAACTGGAAAGTGAAACCCATTAGTGGCTCAGCTTTGGCTTCTTCGTTACTCTCTCCTTTTTATACTTTAAAATGAGTAATGCGACTCCAAGCCTCGCTGCGCTGTGCCTGGACAAGCGACCGGCCAGCCTGCGCGGTCCGGCCGGGCACGGCTGCCTGCACGGGCGGCAGCGGAGGCAGAGCGCCTGCCTTCATCCCACTCGCTCGGAGGGGCCGAACCCTTTCTTCTACCCACCCACTGCTCTCCTGTTCTACAAACACCAGATAGCATCTTCCCCACGACCCACCACACGCTGGCGTAAGCACAGACGGTCTGGCTGAGGGAAGGCAGCATCACTGCAGAGACAGCTATCTAAAAAAGGAGTATTTCAAACTTCTGTTCTCCCATGCCAACGTGCCAGGCGCGAAACTACTACCCCCTCCGCACCCCCCACCTCCAGCATCTGTCTCCCATCCCGACTCGAGGCCACGCCGTGCCGTGACGCCGTGCCGTTCGCCCACGCCGCAGCAGCCCCCGAAGCGTGCCCAGCCAGCAGCAGGCGCGAGGACGCCAGCCCCGCACAGCTACGCTGGCAGCGCAGCGGGGCCGTACATAAATCGGTCGAGATACCCAGCAGCGTTAGCCTGAACCAGCGCAGACCCAAACCTCTCGACAAACATTTTTGTATAAACAGTTTCGGGCTCCTCCGGAATGCCCTGCTCCTTCGGCTGTCGAACAGAGACGGACGGTATCGCTGCTGGGAGAAATCCACCCCACCCCGGAGCCGAGGAGCCGGGCTGGCATTCCAGCCCGACCTGCCGCACTCCACTCCCCCAGGAATGGGGCAATCCTGTTTACACCTTCCCAAACCCCCATCCGCGAGCTGCTGCCGCCGGGACGAGCACCTCTGACACCCGGGCGTTTGCCGCGAGCGTTTCAGGCAGCTTTGGGAAGCCGCTGCCGTGCCCAGGGCTGGGCGAGAGCAGAGCCGCTCTCCCAGCGCGAAGCCGTCGTGGAAATCAAGTCAGACGGGGCTTGGAGCGAGGGGACGGCAACAGCAGAGTTAAAGCGGAGCTGGAAGACCATGGTCTGGCGCAGACCTTCAGGGCTGCTCTCTGGTTACCTCAGCGCCGAGCTCCCCCTCACCGACTGCCCGCCGGGGCACAGACCGGCCCGCGGCACCCAGCGGCAGGGCAAACGAACCGGGCAGAGCCGACAGCCCGCCCAGCAGCGCCTCGCTCTTCCCACGCCATCAAAACCAACACCACCCATCAATCTCGCTCCCTAGAACGACCCAGCCAGGCAACGCAGCGGCAGCCTGACCCTCACACCCCACCACCAGAACCGGCCATTCTCTGCGAGCCTGCCCGGGAGAGGAGAACCGGCCTCCACCGCAGCCTACGGGCACAGGGCCCCGTCGGCCAGCCCTGCGGCACCCACCCGTGCTCCACCGATGGGCTGCGAGGGAGGTGCTGGCCCTGCTCCCCGGCCTGCCGGCGAACGGAGCTGCCCGGGCGCCCGCCATGCGTCTCCTGCCTCAGCGCCAGGACAGAACAGCGACGTGCGGCATCGCAGCCGAGGTTGCTCTCGGGGCGCTCCCCGGATCACCCCTCGCACCCCGGTGCTCAGCCAGCAGGAACGGGCCGATCCCTTCACGCGGGGCTGTGGCACGGGGCAGGGCGGGCAGAGCCCAGGCTGCGCGCCGCAGCTCCTCCGCAAGCGGTCTCCCCCAGGCTGGTCTTTAAATGTTCGTCCGTTCGTCTCCTCCGAGCACGGCAAGGGCGACCGTGAGCACAGGCAAAGCTGGAGGGCTTGGCAGCAGGAAGGGAGCAGCAAAAAGGAAGGAAAATGGAGTGGAGGGCAGAGGAAAGCCAGCCGGAGCGGCACAGGGCACACCGGAGTGCCGTCAGGGCTTTGGCCGTGCCCAGCCCTGGCACTGCCACGTCCAGCACATGGCAACTTTGGCATCTTAGCCTGGCTACAACAGAAAGGGCAGGCCCACAGAACTGTAGAGAAAACACTGAAAAGGGGTCTCCAGTGTAACAGAGACGCCTGCCTAAGCTTCGAGGGAACCCGAGTCCCTCACACCAAGAAGCATGAGCGGCTTCGGGGACCTCACGCAGGTCCCCGGGGCCTCCAGGAGGGGAACGTGCCGCAGAACACCGGTACTTCGGGATGTCTGGCTCCTCTGAGGTCAACCTGCTGCCCATGCCATGTCTCCTCCTCGGCAGGGGGTCCTAAGGCGGGTTTCAGGCCAGGCTTGCCCAAAGCTTTCCCCACACGGGTGGTCTGGGCTGGCACACACACAGCCCTCGTGCTATTGCACGGGGCCCAGCAACACAGGGCTGGAAAGCAGGAACCCAGTCTGTAATTCACAGAGCCAACCGCCAACGGGAGCTTTCTGACACCCTCCCATCAGCTGGTGCCAGACACAAACTGCTCCCTGCGCTGGGACACGCTGGCGACAGAGAGCCAAGCGAGTCTACGTGGCATCACAAATAATTAAACCTCAAAGAAAGTGTCAAAACCAAAGACTGAGCTCCCGTCAGCTACTGCTGGTGGCTCTAGCGGGCACGCGTACGGCAGCGGTGGCACGGGAAACCAGCGCTGCCTTCGCTCTGCTGGCTGACACCACGGCATCCGACCGAGCGGAGGAAAGCGGCAGGAGAGGTGCCGGGGTTCCCAGGGCCCTCGCGCACGCCTCTGTTCAGCGCCAGCAGAACAACGTTCGCTTTCAGCTTTCTACAGTTTTGCTCATCAGCTTCCAGGGCTGATTACGCAGACACTTGATTTGGGGTTTATTGGTAGAGGGAGATGAAGGCACCATTCCTTGCATTGACTGTGGAAGCAGCAGCAGGTTTTGAAGCAGGTCGAAGCTGGAAGCACCCTGTGAAAGCAGCAGCAGGTTTTGGAAGGTCAAAGCTGGAAGCAGCCTCTGAAAGCAGCAGCAGGTTTTGAAGCAGGTCGAAGCTGGAAGCACCCTGTGAAAGCAGCAGCAGGTTTTGGAAGGTCAAAGCTGGAAGCAGCCTCTGGAAGCAGCAGCAGGTTTTGGAAGGTCGAAGCCAGAAGCAGCCTCTGGAAGCAGCAGCAGGTTTTCTAACATCTCCTAAAACAGGCTCTGCCCTTCCCCGCTCACTTTGAACTACGTGACCTGTGGGACACGCCGGGACGCTTTCTCCAAATCCCTCCATCTCCCCAGAGGAACGATATTCCTAGGCAGACCCTAGCCTGAAACGGAGCGGGGCCGGCCTCCCAGGGCACTTGAGACAAGCCCGAGCCCACAGCTAACCTGCCCACAGCCAGCTGAAGCCCCTGCACCACTGGCCCTCGCCTCAGGTGCGGCCAGCCGCACTGCACAACAGAAAAACCAAACCCACTTGCCAAAGAAATTAAAATTACGGCACTGGACTACACCGAGTGTCTCTAGACAGCTGGCTGGCACGTAAGGGAGGTTCAAAGCCATCGGGAAGGTCTGACCAGCGACAGCTCCGCAGATCTTCTAGGCTACAATCACCGCTCACAGCCACGGTCGCACGGGAAATGCCCACGCGCGCTGCTCAGCTCTGCTGCAGTCACCGCTCGGGACCAGCCTGCACCAGGCAGCGGACTCCAGTCACGCCATCACACTGACGCCAGGCACCGGCACACTCGTAGCGCTGATCCCAGCTCACCTCCAGCAGTTCTTCCTGACAGCTGATGGCTGCCATTAGCCGCGGGGACGCCGCAGCGCTGACGGCTGCGCTCCAAGCACGCTGCAGGCAGCACCCGTGCGGAGCGGGCCCCGGGACAGCACCCCTGGAGCCGTGTCCCTCCCGGGAGAGCCTCCCCGCGACCGCCCAGGCCACTCCGGGCAGCCCCAGGCCGGGCCCTCGCCGTGGTGTGCCCCATCTTGGCGCCAAGGGCTGGTGCTGACAGAGGCCAAGCTCCGCGCACCGCAGACGGCGGGCAGGCCGAGACGGATGCCCTTGCCTCGCAGGCAGCACGGAGGTGCGGGCTGCAAACAGAAGGGCTGTCACAGCACGCCGCTGAACACCACCGGCACCCAGAAAAGGGGAGATGAGAAAAATATCGCAACTGGGACAGGCGTCTTTCACGCCGAGCCGGTGGCGAGTGCCTTGATTTCAAACCCAATTTCTCTAGGCTGTCCGAAGCGTTGGCAGTGCCCGAGGGTGCGTGTGTGACCGTGGCTTTGGCTCCCGCCAGACCCCCGAGCCCACAGAACACCTTCCCGGGCGCGAAGGGCTGCCCCACAACCCCCAGAGCTGCCTTCACGCCGAGGGGTTCCTCACGGCTTCGGAGGGACGCACAGCACTCACCTCTGCTTCAGAGCTGGCGACTTGCAGCTTGTCGTTGTCCAAGGGGCAGGTGCCAAACCTGTTGGCTGGGCGGGCCACCACAAGCAGGCTGAGCTGGTTTCAGGAGCTCCAAGCAGACCCTCTACAGCCGGGGCTTTCTGACCCCCTCCCGCGCACGCTCCCTGTGCTCACCTCCCACCACAGACCCGGACGGGAAACGGCCTCGTGGCTGGGCAGCCAGCTGCACAAACGTGACTTTGGGGACTCTAAGGGGAGCTGGTTGTGTTTGGGGACCCCAGCTCCTGCTCTGGAAAGTAAAGGTGTGTCAGATCCCTCTTCCAAAGCAGGAGGTGCTTCTGGTCACCTGCATGGCAAGGCAGGGATCCTCGCACGGGAAAGGGATCCGGTCCTGGGGCAAGCGGCTGATGAGGCCAGAGCTGGCTGCAAGCTGCGCTTCAACCCCACACCGTAACTCGGAGCCAAAACCTTCACAAAAAGACAACAAACGCTGTACCTGATTTTAAACGGAAGGCAGGTCGCCCTGCTACAACATCACCAAGTGCACTTGCCACAGCGCTTAAAAGGCTGCATCCCACGCGGACAACGCCGCTACGAAACCCTCAGCAGGACGCTTCGCAGGCAACAGGCGCCAGGCGAAGCAGCTTCAAGGACCTGCAGCTCTGTTCCCAGCAATATGCAAGAGCCCGAAGCCAAAAATCCCCACCAGGAACTATCAGGGCATTGCCAGGACGCAGACGGAAGGGGGGCCATGAAGTGGTGAAGCACCCCGAAGCAGGAGACCCCCGGCTCAGGCCCCCGCGCAGCGTTTTTGGAGAGGGATGGTTTTCTTTACACGAGGTGCAGCAGGGCTTCTCCAGCACCTCCCAGCAGGAACACTGGGCCAGAAGGGACTGCCCAGTTACCTCATCCTCCTGGTCCCAGGAAGCCACGTCGCCCAGAAGGGGCTGCAGGCATACTCTAACACCACGGGCTCTGGAGTAATATCACTTGAGTTCTGAGTCCTGCATCTTCCTCAGCCTTCCAGGCTTCAATAAAGTGAACTCTTCAAAACCAAGGTGACAACAAACCATGGGAAAACCCATCCCCTCCAGCTGGGGTGAGGACAGGTTATCCCCACAGAGGACAGTCACCCACCCTCCTTTGTTGAGCTCATCTGTTTCTTAGAAACATCCCCTCCCAACTTTGTTTAAATACTGCTGTCAGGATTTAGCTTAAAACTTAGTTCTCCTTCCAAAACGCAGACAATTCCATTTCCTCATGTCTCAGATAACCCTGCATCTCCTGAGATGACTGGGGCACAGTTAAAACCTCTGCCTGGTAACAAATGGAAATTCCACGGCTGACCACGTGAACAGCCCCCTCCTGCCGTCGAAACCCTGCAGGGGGGCAAAGAAAGGGAACTGGCGGTATGAAAACGCATAAATAAAAGGTATACGAGAACTGAAGATAGGCTGATAAGGCAGAGGAGAGACGTAAGCAGTTGGACGTACTGCAAGGCAAGAAAAAAAACGCTCCAGAGCTGAGAAGCCGCGAACTCCCTCTACCTGGATGTCACTGAGCGTGTTTCCTCAGGCCTTCCCTAGTTTTAGTTTCTGGACCCCTCACATACTTTCCACCTGAACCTAAAGCCCCTGTCCACAGCCTGCTTTTCTGTATGGGTATTCAGGCAGACTCACCAGGAAACCCAGACATGCAAAGAGCTTACTGATCAAAAGGAAGCCCTGCAGCCCCACCACAAACTGCTCTACCCAAACGCCATCACATATTTACACTATTTACAAAGTCAGAAAAATGCATTTATAAACCCAGACGTGTTCTAAGCGCTTAAACATCTTATCGGCTCCACAGAGCTTTAAGCAGAAGTGCAAGCTGTGTCCAAGCAGACAGCACTCTTTCAGTTTTGTATGTCCCGTGGAGACCCGACCCTCAGTCTGCCCGAACTGAAAGCAAAACCGAAATCGGTTCTATTGCTTCTTTTGAAGTGCTGGAGCTCTTCAGCTGCAGCACATTTTTTTCTCTGTTCGTGATTAGCAAACCAGAAGTGACAGTATCTCCTGCTTTGTAAGCGGACAGCGGCCGCGTGAGTCTCTCTCGGTACAAACGCACGACTTTTAAATGAGCAAACAATGAATTCGCTCTTAGGGACTTTCCACGTCCCGTCGGAAATAGCGCAGCGAGGGACTTTCCGCAGTGGGAGCGCTGAGCTGCTGCAGGACGTTGCACACATTGCTGGCTACGGATGCAAGCGTACCGCACGAGGCCAGCTCTGCGCGGCCGCACGAAGCCGGCAAGCCCACCCGCAAGGCAGGGGCTAACGTTACCCGCGGCACCAAGAGCGGCTCTGGGCTAGCGCGGCCGTCCGACGCCTCCCCGCACCCGCCCTCCGCAGCCACTCGCCATCTCCCCAGCTCCGAGCGCGCAGGGACAGCCAGGCCTGACCAAAGGCCCCGGCTCCCCGGCAGGCAGCTGGGAGCAGCATCAACACAACCCAGACCCTGCCTCCCCCCACCCGCACCCAGGAAAGCATCAGCTTTTCCCGAGAGGGCAAACCTCACCCCCGCGCGCCGGATGCCGCTCGTGGCAGGCAGCAGAGGCACGCTCCGTCCCGAGACGAGCCAGCCCCGCTCCCCGTCCTCGCCCAGGGCTGCCCCAGGCTAACGGCAGCCGTGAGAGCCAGGATCGGTGCTGCAGACCTGCAGCCCAGCACTGCGGAGCCGCCCCTCTGTGGAACACGCTCTGTTTTGGCACAGCACCTACCAGGACCTTCTGAAGATTAGGTGGAGAATAAAAAAAGAGGCACAGCCTTGTCAGTTCAGGCACCCTCAAGCTGTCGTGCAGATCCTGGAGCATCACACACACGCACGCAGCCTTGCAAGGAGAGAGACGTCCCCCCCATGACAGCTCGCTGCCCTTTTGAGCTTCCAGTGCAAGTTCTGGCTGGACTCAAGCCTGCGTTCAAACACTTGTAAGACCACACACGAAGGACCTTTGGCAGCTGATGATTTTTGCCGAGCTCTGCAGGAACTCTTTAAGATTTTTTTTTTTTTTAAATCCAGGAGAAAAAGTTCAGCAGAGCTCATCAGTCACAGCACAATCCACAGCACTGGAAACTGCTGACAAATATAATTTGGTTTAGTCTAACGGAGATGAGCTCACTTACTACAATCACCATTCTGCACACTGCAGCAGGCGCTGAACCTCCAGTCACTGGTCCCCAGCAGAAATTAAAGCGCGGGTCAAACAGTCTGCAGGCACCAACAGCACAGCTTGAACCTGGAACCTCAGTAAAGCACGCTGCACCCTGAAATGCAATGCCCAGACTTCCAGTGCTGCATCAGCGTTAAGCTTTTAACCTGACGTTTCTTCAGTTCTACATCCGCACCATGAGGCACTCTCAGATCTCCGCGTGAGGGTTTCACAGCAGGAGAACCATTTAGCCCCCTACATCCCCTCATCTTTTGGGCTGAACTTGTAGCAGAAAGAAGTGGAAGGTTCTAGACAGCAGGACAAGGAAGCAGAGGCGCAGAAGCATCTCTCAACAGACTCAGCAAGCTGCGCAGAAAACTCAGCCATGAGCTACAGCTGGTTTTTCTTCCTGGCATCTTGCAGTGGCATCACAAAGAGAACCCAAATGTTGGCCTAGACAGACCGACGCTAACCCTCTTCCTGACACACATCTCGGTCACCACCAAAGCTCCATGAACCACAGGGTTACAACCTTTACCTAAGGCAAGTGCTAGAGGGAAATAAAATTTATTCCTGTCACCTCAGGTCCCCCACATGGTGGTTCTTCCATTCCAAGAGGGACGACAAAGCTGTCCTTCAGGAGCACCAAAGCTTCGCATCTGAACATCCGTTCACTACAAACCGGCAACGCATTTTAATGGTGCAAATCGCCCCAGCAGAGCTGACGTGGCGGCAAGCCCAGGGAAGCATGGCGTCCACCGCCATCCACAGCAAGGACACGCTTCCCATGGGGCACGTTAGCTGTACACACGCTAAGGAGCAGACACCCACAGCCACGATGCAGGCCCGGATTAAACAGCTGGTGGGCTCCTGGAGAAGAGCAGGGGTGGAAACACCGCTCTGCCCAGCGGGCTGGTGGCCCAGAGGAGCTCGGGTGGCCAGTCAGCAACCATCGCCCAGCCCACCGCCCTGAGGCTGGGGGGGCAGCTGGCTGCAACCAGGACCGTGGCCAGGCCGCTGCCTCCGAGCTCATGGGTCTGAAGTAGGTTTTAGGTTCACATAACGCAGAGAACTTGGCAACAATTTCATGGCACAGCACAGTTTCTTGACAGTTCGCTTGTCTTTTATAGCGGAAAGGAGCTGGAGATCGAGCGCCACCACCAAGGGATGGGCTTGGCGCCTGCCATCACAAGCAGACCTGAAACCATTTCAGTTCAGCAGGGCACACAAACCTAGCTCAGGCAAGGAATCTCGCCGGCTTACAGTGAAGTCCAGGGGGGTGAAAGCTCCCACCACCGCCGTCAGTGCCAGCAGACAAGCAAAACCACCCGAGCCTTCCCCAGACACAGAGGAAAGAAAGAGGGTGCAGACACCAAAAGCCTTGCTTTGGTCTTTACCTCGTATTCTTTAATTGTCCCCTTCCAAGTGCAGCCACTGTTAATACAGACAGCAGGCAGACTTTCCACCTCCCGACGCGCTGCGTTGTCTGGGAAAGCCTAAAATGGAAAGAAACAGCAAAACCACAAAAATTACTGAGGGGTTGCAGTTTTAGTCTAGTCTCTTCATTCTTTATTACGGCTTTATTAGGGCTCCTCCCAAGCAAGTTGCCACATCGCACCCTCAGAGGTGTGCTAACGGCAAACAAATCGTTATCACAGCCGGTAAGTAGGCCACTGCCATATTAACGCGACCTGGATTTTAGAAGCTGGGGAGTCCACCACATTAATCATAACTCTCACTACTGCAGAAAACATTTCCTAGGAATCAGGGATTCTCAGAACTCGTGTTTTAAACAAAAACTGCAAATGGTATTAATGACATCAGTGAGCTGCTTTATTTTTTAAAATGCATTTTTACTTACCGTGTTTGTTTCCAAAATAGAAATTCCTTCTTCGTATATTCCTTCCTGAATACAGCTGGCACACTTTTGAGGCCCAGCACTAGCAGACAGAAGAATAATCATCAAACACAACAAAAAGAGACTGACTGATGGTTTAACAATAAAAGGATTTCTGGTAACTGTCTAAAATTAAAGCATTTTCTTACTTTTGAAACAACACACTGAGCCTTTGCTCACTTGTATTCTTGATGCTCATTTCTGATTCTAATTTTTTTTTCTTCTCCTGCTTAACCTCTCCAGTCAACTTCCCTCACTTAAAGGCAAAAGTGAGACAGAACACGAGGAAACTTTTCTGGAAGCCAGCGTGTGCTGAAACTTCTCCCGTTTCGGCACGACAGCCATACGATGAGTCTTAGGAGCTGTGAGGAAGGCCAAAGGGGATGGGTGATCCACCTGGATCACCACCCAAACGGCAAAAACAATCCGGGAGATTCTGGAAAAGGGAATTTTGAAACAACCCCCGGAACAATAAAAGCGAGTCAGAGATCACACACTCTATTAAGGAAGACCTGGCGCTGAAACTCAACGACAAAACACAGCTCCCTCGCTAGGAAGGCCCTGAAAACAAGACTTTTCTCTCCTTTTTTGTTTGAAGACGCCTGTTCAAGCGTTTTGTCTTCAGACTGACGGCACAGAAGTTACCTTATAATTTTCTTCAGACAATAGGAGCAGTAGCGATGGCCGCACTGAGCTTGAAAGGGCCTCCTCAATATGTTCTTGCAGTCGGAGCAGAGGTATTTGACCTCCAGCTTGGTTCCCAGGATCTCCTTTGCAAATCCAGGCTGGTTTAGATCCAAAGAGCCAGGCGGAGTGGAGCTTGGTGCTGCCATGTGAACGAAGAACTCTGGCTGTATCTCCAGAGTCTGAAAATGAAAATATTGTCCCTGTTTGATTGTAACTGGATGGTGGTGATTTCTCACACAAATCGCCCTACTCGCAGCGTGCTCCACGGGCACCCAACACCCAGCGCCGCAGGTGAACGCACCGGGGGAAGCCGCAAGCCTGCCTCCGCCTAGCGAAAACCACGGGGAGAAACGTCACCCTTTATTTTGGAATGAACTCCAGAACAAAGCAACGGAGTGGAAAGACCTGGCTGAAATCCCCGTCCAGCCTAACCGAAACGCAGCCAATGTGGAGAACGCCAGGCTTCGGGCCCCAGCGCGGGCAAAGCTCCCTCCGACAGCCGCTGCCCGGCACGGGGCTCTCCAGCCCGCTGGGACACGACGCCGCCGGAGGCGCAGGAAAATCGAGAGGGAGAGAAAAGGCCACCAGGCGCTCGTGTGACCGCCAGCGCCGACCCGAAGCCGCCCGTCCCGTCCCGCTGCGGCCCCCCAGCCCGCGCAGGGCCGCGCCCCGGGGTCCCCTCAGCCGGGGGGTCCCCGCGCTCAGGGTGACAGCCCGGGGTACGGCCGCTGCCAGGGGCCTTAAAGCCGGTACACCGCGGCCCCCGGCGAGGGGCAGCGAGGACGGCGCTGAGGGGACCCCCTGCCCCCCCCACCACCGCTTCCAGACAAACTCAGTTTCTGGCTGCACCGGGGCCGCCTGCCCCCGGCCCAGCCCTCTGCACGGCCCCAGGCACAGGCGGCTCCCGGGACGCCCGGGGATCACCGGGCCCAGGCCGCGGAGCGGGGCCGGGGCTCCGGGAGCCCCCCCAGAGCCGGGGCCCCGG
>Ga0065711_1045693_pt1 | contig 13311 bp, 9 predicted proteins | sample Hoacrofraction12_FD_59098 | JGI IMG/M metagenome (GOLD analysis project Ga0065711, IMG submission 59098) | Hoatzin crop microbial communities from Cojedes, Venezuela - Epithelial fraction 12 v2 (version 2) | ecosystem: Host-associated > Birds > Digestive system > Esophagus > Crop | place...
AGGCACTGGATCCGTTTATTGTCCAGATAGCTCTCCTTTTATCCTGTTAGTTTTAATTATGCCTACTAGTCAAGCAGTAATTGGCCATAGCTCTAAAGGTTACATTCACATAGTCCTCCTACTTGCGGTTATCTTGCGGTTACAGCTGCAGCTGGCTTCCTCTTCTGAAATCAAGTTTACGCGCTGCTGAGGATTTCCAGACCCGTCAAGGACACAGTGTCCTTGACGGGCGCCCGCGGCCTCGTCATGCTAAACTCTCTAGGTTCTGCTCGTACAACTCTTCCATGGAGTCGTGGCCTCTCTCCTTTAGCCAGTTCCCAACAGGGATATCCCTTTGGTCACTTCATGTGAGCTATCCCAGCTGTGTCCCCTCCCAACTTCTTTTGCACCCCCAGTCAACTTGTTGGCAGAGCAGCGTGAGAAACAGAAAAGGCCTTGATGCTGTGTTACCACTGTTCAGCAAGAACTAAAACATCTCTGTGTTATCATCAACACTGTTTTCATTCACAATCCAAAACATAGCACCATATGAGCTACTATGACGAAGACGGACTGTACCCCAGTGAAACCCAGTACAATAGGCTATAGGACCCCAGCTTTCTAAGGAAGAATGTTAATCTGCTAACAGTAAAATAGTCAGGACATCCAAGCCACTTAGTCTTTTCTCTATATATTCAGTTGTCTATGATGAAGATTTTTTATTGTAAGAGATCTAGGAATTGTACTTTTTTAGGTAATCGTGCAATAGTTAGCAAAATACATTTAGAATTTGTGTGGATGTGCTAAGCGAATGAACATTTTACATAACATTGGCAATTGTCACCAATTAAAACTCCAGATATGGTTAGCGAGGCTTCAGGATTTCTCAGCAAACAAGAATTTAACTGAAAAAACCCTTTCTGAAGATTTTTTTTTTACATGTGCACAGCAAACATTATGAAACAGAACTCTTGCATGAACTTGCACATTTCTCAAATAAATAAATAAAGAGGTATAAATGCATAACAGATAACTATGGATATTTTTTGTGCTCATGTTCCACAACTACTCCTGGCTCCTGTCCCCAGCTTCCTATCTCCATATTATGTCAGGAACCAAGCACACAGCTGTCTCCATATTCATCTTCTTCACTGGAGAGAAATCTTGTGCACCCAGACTAGATCAAGAAGACAAGATCTCTGTACCTGAGTATGCACCCTCCACATGGCTTAAAACTAGACCAGGAGAGACTTTGGGTTCAGTTTACATGAGAGACGGTTTAACTTCACTGTTGTAACCGCATATTGATTCTACAGCAGTCAAAGATTTTGGGCACGGAAATTACTGTTTTTAAGAGGACAAAGGAGACTATTCCAGGCGGTCTGAAAAATTCATAGGGTCAGTTATGGCTAGTGTTGCTGTAAGATCCCAAATCAAAATTAATTACAGTCCACAATAAGCAAAGTGAAAGGTAGATTGCTGTCAGTTTTAGCCTTGACAGTTTCAGTTTCATGAAAGGCGGCATCTAAATTGCACTCTTTGAAACCTGTTATCAGTGTGATGAAACTTAAATTACAAAGCAATAATTATTTCCAATTGTTCTTGCTGTGATTAAAAAAAGAAGGGGGGTGGAAGCTATATAGGCAACAAATTACTCTTCCTTCAGCAGAGCTGCTTTTCAAACTGGACGTGTGCCCCACAGGATATAATGAAAATGTGATTATTGTATAGAGGCATTTTTTATAGTCAGTGTTAATGGACTCTACAGTGAATTGCTAATGATCTGATGTGTATAGTGTGATAACAGGTCTGAGTGGATGATAATTTAAAGTCAGTGACAGTTGAATATGGTCAGTAAAGTAAACACCTACAGTTCTAGATCTAGAAGTGAAGGCAGAAGTGCTGACTTTTAGATCATCAGATGGGATGAGTAAGCAGTACTATAAAACTCAAAGGAATATGATTAAACACCACTGTGATGAGCAAAAGCACATAAGTAAATGGATCTTACACATAAATGTGATACAGAGTACCAAGAATCAACTTTTGATATCCATGTTAAGCAATGAGATGAAAGAGAATATCTTCAGAATATTTTGCCATCTCATGCTAATACTGAATCCTTTGGTTCCTGTAAGTCATCAGTATTCAGGACTCTGTCTGAGTGTCCTGCCAAAATCCAAGAGGATTTTGTGCCTAGAGAAATGTAAGGATTGTATTATCACCTAATACGGGTGAGGTACTTTCAGTTCTATTCTGGTCCATACTAGTACTATCTCGCGTATCTATCTGTTATGACATCCTGAAAACTTTACAAAGCAGTTTTCAATCCCAGTTTCTTCAAAATGAACATTTGACCTTTCAGTTTGAATGATGAATTTCTTCAGAAATGTGCTTTAGTACATTTTCTTGGATTTGATTTTGATTTCTGTTGAACTTTGTGAGTGTTTACCAAGGGAAGCTTCACGAATAAACAGACAAAGAAAAACATAAGAAAGATGTAATTGTCAATATCATGGCTGGGATATAAAAACTGAGAGCAATAGTTTATTTAGAGTCAAGGCAATAAGCACCATTTATTATTCACCTTGTCTGATATTTCTCATAATAACCCCCTGTGGTCACTTATAATTACAACAGTCAGGAACAGTATGGTTGGGTTAAAAATTTTGGATGTCAACTGTCTGCCTCAGTCTAAATAATTTCTGAAATTTCTGTATTAACTTATTCATTTCTGAGACTCTGCAAGGTAACACATACATTTTATGTTTTTAAAAAATATGATCACTTAAATATCAACAAGCACATATTCACATGAGACTTTGCAATACGGACTTGAGGTCAGAGACGATGACTTCTGTCAAGCCTTTTGTCTTTGAAAAATCTCATCAGGAAAGCATGCGTAGAGCAGACGATTACGTAGACCCTGTAAAGATTTTCTTCTTCACTTGACTCCACTTGTTAATAAACAACAGGCTTCTGTAAATTGCTCTGAACATGTGCCTTCCTAAGAGAGCAGGTTATGGTATGTTAATACGTATGGTTAATACAGGTATTGCAGGGAAATTTGTGGGGTAGACAGAATAATTGAACTTAAAAACTTTTATTCCCCTTTCTTTCAAATCCCTCAGATTCATACTGTTCATTCTCTTCATTCTCTTCATTTTTTAGAAGTGAAAAGAGTGTAGGACTGGTCTTCAGAGAGAAACAGCCTACTTGAATGGAGGCCAAACTTACAGGAAAAATAATTGCTAGTAAGCTAATGAGAGATGTAAGATTATGAATTCTGAGCCATTTTACTTCTGAGGTAAAACTTAAGACTCTGGAGTCTGATCTTTCCTTTGCTGTCATCAATTGTGACAGATGCCATTGGGTGATCTATTTATTCTGCTAAACCCAGTGGCAGAAATATCTGCCAGTAGATCAAAACTACAGGGTAGTCACATCCCACTTGGTTTTTATACAGTGCTAAGAAGTTAGTGTTTCTTCAAAATTTGCATGAATTGCATCAATATCCTATAATCATCTTTTCTGTAAAATCAAATGCTCAACAAGGAGGTGACTAGTTCACCTCAGTGTAGTCAGAGCTATGGAATCACAGAATAGTTGAGGTTGGCAGGGACCTCTGGGGATTGCCTAGGCAACCACCGGTGCTCAAAGCACAGTCGCAGCAGGTTGCTCAGGATGAGGTCCAATTGAGTTTTGTGTATCTAAAGGCTGGAGACTACAAACTCTCTGAGCAACCTGTCATAGTTACATTATGTAGCTATAGTTGCACCATGCAGTATTAAATATGCTTAACTTTCTTCTCACCAGCAGGAGATTCTAGATTATCTTTTCCCTACTATAGAACTAGAGCAAGGTTTTGACAGACACATTTCAAGCTGTATTTGCTAATAGCTCACTGCTCTTGACTTTCTTCTCCTTTTTCTGTTCTTCAAAGATTTCAGTCCACACAGAACTGTAATATGTAGGTAGAACACACTTCTTATTGTCATTTTAATTTTGCACTTTTAAAAGTGCTTATTTCTTGACAGAATCCTGTTCACCTAAATATTAATGAACTCTATGCTTGGCACCTGAAGAAATTTAGGAGTAAGATTGTAAGTGTACTCGCTTAGAAATGTATTCCTTTGATGTCAACACAGGAAACTTAAATACAGATAATCAAATATCTGAATTCAGTTCTGAGAATGTCATAAGCTTCATTTGGAATAATCATTGAATGTCTGCATCTCAATTGCATTTTTATAATATTTGCGTTTCTCACATTTGAAGCCCAAACCAAAACACATAGTGGAACAAATGCTAGTTGTGCAAGTCGTGAATATTGCAGCCTTTAACAAATGGACTACTGTAAGTTCCTTTGAGAATATTGTCAGATGTAAATTAAAAATAGTTTCAGAATATTGCTATTCAATCAAAAACATATTGAGTGGAAAGTACCGATCATTATTTGTTTTATAATCATGCACCTTTTAGTATTCTATCTTGGAAATTACTTTGCATTTGACTTCATCTGACATAGACATGGTTCCTTTGAGACAAAAAATATTAGAAAGAAAAAGCCATTTTCCTTAATTTGTCATCACTTTAGAATTTTCTCCTATACTGTCCCTATTTTATGACACAGACTACAGCATTTTTCCCTAGACATCAGCGAAAATGTATGTATTGTCCAATAAAATATCTGTCTTTGTGTCTTGCAAGTTTAGGTTTTAAAGCCATATTTCTATGAAGATTCTAAAGGAAAATATAACCCGGTTAGGAATTCTGGAGGTCATTCCTTGATTTTCTCTTACTACCTAAAAGGTGGATTCCATTTCTACCCGGAAGATGCAGACAACAACTTTGAGCATCATGCAAGAATGGATTCTGAGTGAAAGGAAGAAGAATTCCTATTGGTGATTTATTAGGAGACTTTTTGTGTGTTGACTGTTGAGAAATGCACCCCTAAGTATGAAAAATAATTCATAGTTAGAAAGTAGCAAAACAGACAGTGAATACACCTTTTTTGTTGGTTTTTTTTTTTTTCCCATGAAGCCAATTAAGGGATGCACATTCCATTGTGTTAGCAACCTGGATTTTCTAGCTGTGCTCTTGGGAGGAGATACCACAGCTACAAACACTGAGAGTGATCACAGTTAATAATTAGTCTATTTTCTTGTGAAAGAAAACAGCAAAATAAAAACATGGACCAATAAGTAACAAGTTTCTTCTTTTTTCTTTCTTTCTTTGTTCCCCTTTACTCTTTACTGTTGAGATGTGCAGTAGGAACTGTGCTGTTTAAGTCATTCTTCCCTTGGAAGGCACTGTATACTTCATTTCTCAGAATACTAACAGGTCCAATAAGTGTATAATATAAGCAGATATAGTATAACCATATAAGAATATAATTAAATGCTTTAATTAATGCTAAGTACAGCTATGTAAAACATAAAGTGACCAGTCAGAGCTAATTATGTAGGCTCTTCTGTCATATATCCTCAAAGTAGTATTATCTTAGCTCTCTCTATTGTCTATAAGAAGCCTGCACAATCTTAGATTAAATACCTAGCTTTACAACATATTGTATCTGGAGTAAGTACTGGGCATCTGGACAGAAAACATCTGCTTCTGATGTGTCTGTATCAGTTCTCATTAGAATAAACAGAAATAGAACCAATACAGTCAGTCTGGCCAGGGACTGATTCATTTCGTCCTGAAGTCACCATCTAAACAGAGGACACACATTTCAAACAAATCTACATTTCATAGAGTGAGAGTGAAAACTCTATCTAAAATATTTATATGGTGTCTCATTTGCAGAAGGTGTGATGAATCCAACCTCTAGCACTCAGTAGAATGAACCCTGCTTTAAGGTAAGGATACATGAATTTAGGCTAGGTGCATCCTACCATGAAGGTTATTTTATCCAATTTAGCATATAATGGATAAGAGCAAGTAAATAAATGCATACGAAGAAAGAATGTAAAATATTAATTTCTTCTTTATATTTTTGTGAGATTAGTTCATGTTTTTTCTTCTAGAATAGAAGGAAAGTAGAAGATTATCAGTGGATGCTGTTAATATCTTTAGTGATATTAGCATTTTAATACCCCCATTAAAATCTTTTCAGGAAAAATTAGTTTAAATATACTCCCTGTGTTACAGTTTCATGTAATCATGACATATTTAATCTATATGAAGTTGTGAACTGGAAAGTTGTTTCCTCTTGATCCTGTTGTAGAAGCTTAGTTTGTTTTCTACCTTATTAGTTGCCTGCCTTTTTTTGGTTTATGCAAGTGAAGAGTGCTGTTAAATCAAGGACTGGAGGACAAAGAAAACACAAAATGTCTTGTTTATCTCAAGAAGATGTTTTAATGTTGTCTTCCATCACTTCATTCTTCTTTCATGCATGATTTCATTCAAAATTACCTTTTATTATCCTTTCTTTAACTCAGTGCCATAACTAGTCTTTTTTATAAGCAGAAGATATTGATGTTTAGCATATTTTAATTATCTTTCTCTACATGGAAAATTTCTAAACAATCTTTAAAGTAGGATTTTGACATTTTTTCTTTCTTCAAGCTAATATCTAAGATATTTTTCTAGTTTTCACTTAATCTAACAAGACATGAATTTATCTTTTAAATAAATGGAAACATTTTCATTTTCCTGTACAAAGCCTTTTAGTCTCAGTATATTTTATCTTAATCTATTAATCTGGTAAATTATGCTAAACTTCATCTAAGAATGTCCTAAAGCAGACATTAAAGAAAACACCATTCTTTTTAAAAACTTTTGGAGAGCTCTCTTTTCTTTCTGACTTCATTAAAATTTTACTAAGGATGACTAGATGAATATTTCCCAGTAAATATAAATATTTTAATTCAATCACTTTCATCAGTAATGTTCACATCAAATAACCTTACCTCATTGTTCACACACAGTCTTACTTTTCCTAAAGTGAAAGCTCTGTGTTCATCACTTCTCAGCCATAAAATTGCACTGCTAAGTTAATAGGCTTATTATAGATCCCTCATTTTTTTTTATACTGCTGTAAATCTCATTTGTCTTAGTATCTAAAACTTTTCCAACGGTGCTTTTAAATTGGGGTTTTAAATAAACTTTTTTTTTTTCATTTTTTTCCAGTAGTCATAAATTCATCAAATCATTTGGGTTGCAAGGGACGTTATAGACCATCTCATTCCAATCCTCTTCCATGGTCAGAGACACCTTCCGCTAGACCAGGTCACTCAAAGCCCCATCCAGCCTGGCCTTGAACAGTTCCAGGAAAGGGGCATCCACAACTCCTGTAGGCAACCTGTTCCCTATGGCCACTTCACTTAATTCTCACCTCTTAGCTCATATTTAGTCTTTTTTTACTCATATTTAAAGAAAAAAATATCTCACTGTATCTATGCTAAGGTAGTGCCTGATAAGAGCTCATTTGCTTATAATGTGTACATTTGCAATTACTAATGTTAGAACAATACATAAATTCTGTCAGTGAAAGAACAGACAGGATAATTAGTCTTTTAGAAAAAATCTCTGAATAAAATTCTTCGTTCTTTACGTCATGGTATTTTCCATCTAAAGCCACGGAAATGCCTTTTTCTCTGCACTATAATGAATGGTATTACCTACATCAAGAACTTGATGCTATGATTTTATGATTAAATACTACAAACACAAGATAATTAATTCCAAAAGTTATTGTTGGTCACCCAAATTTTCCTTGTGGTTTTGGTTAATACAATTACAGTTTTTCTATAATAAAAATTTTTTATATCGTTTAACCATTTGAGTTTCTTTCTCTTTTTTCCTTTTTCCCCTTTTCCTACTTTTTTCCCCTTTCCCTACTTTTTTCCCCTTTCCCATAATTTTTCCTCCTTTTCCCCACCTTTCTCCCTTTTCCCCCCTTTTTCTCTGCCCTACCCTGTTATGTCCTACTCTTTCCTGTTTCATTCAACATCCATATAAACAATATGTTCTGGGGAAAATGTGTTTTACCTCCTTTCAGCCCCTCCTCTGCAATCCAATATTCCAATGAATAGTTTTTATTTTCCCTTTCATTTCAAGATGAGGACTATGTGCTTACATTTGTTCTCTTCCCTGGTCTTTTTTATTGTTTGGGGTTTTATTCTGTGCTTACCTATTTTGGTCTGCCAGTGCCACTGTCTGAGCACCTTCCAAAGATAAACAGAGCAAACTAAATAGCAGTTGTCATAAATCATTCATTCTTTCCCCCTGACACCAGGTAGAAATGGTGTACAGGTGTGTTAGTGAGCGAACTGGGAGCGATATAATTTTGGGGTTAAAGATGTTTCCTCCTTAAAGATGCTTTGGTCTTTCTTTTTATCCTGTACTGAATTTCTTTATCTCCATCTCAGATCTAACTACCTTAGATTTCTTCACAGTACAAACACTCAAAATACATATCTTCATTCTTGCCTTCAAAAACAAAAATAAATTACCTTGGGCTAGAGGACCCAAGTCTTGGGGGAATAAAATTAGTACCATCCTTTGTTTGAGTTTACCATTATTGCCAAAAAAACACAGGCAGTTGACATCCTTAGATGGGGAATACACTTTCTGGAATCTCAAGATGTCAACCATTCAGACCTCTGTAATAATGACTGAGACAATAAGCCTTAGGAGAACAGTGTCTTAAGCAAGCAACAAAACCTGGAAAATACAAGGAGAAATGATAACAGAATTAAAAAAAAATCAAGAGTTTGGAAATAAAATTTTTAAAAGTATGAAAATTGAAAATTTCTGGAGGAAAAATACTCTGAAAACAATATTCTTTCAGGAAAATTAAAATGATAGCTCTCCCAGACATTTATGAAGAAGAATCTTGATTTTCCTTACTCTTCTTAGAAAGAAAGCAAGATTTACAAGAACATTCCAGGACAGCAGCCAGAAAACTAAACCTAACTTTGGGAATTGAGGGAGCGGGAGGCATAGCAGACCTAACAGGGAAAATCAGGAGGTAAAAGGTCTGTTGAAAAAAACTGACATAAAGCTTGTACTAAATAAAAAATAGTTTGTAAATAAAAATATATATACTTTTGGTTTTTATAAGTCTTTTTTTACTAGAGTTCCCTTCCTCAAGCAAATTCATTTCTCTTTTTTTGATATGGCTTTGGAATTAAGATTTAAAAACACAGTACATTTCGTGACAAAGCACCTTCTATTTTTCTCTTTTGGATCTACATTTCTCACGATCAGCTTTGCTTTTCTCAGTTCTTATCTATGTCCCTGTACTCTGATTCAATGTAGTACTCTTTAGATATGATTCTTAGGAGAACAGTTAAACAAATTATTATAATCTAGATTAATTTACAAGACATTTTCAAAGTCAAAATTTGACTCTTCTCAACATACTGATAAAGTCCCTATAGTAAATAATATAGAACATCTCTCTTCGAGGTTCAGTTTCAGGAAAGAGTCTGTGATGTGAAAATTGACAAGACTTTAAAGCCAGAACTGTGATGGAAGAATTTTGTTCTGTTGAATTTGCTTCCCAGAGCAACAGTATTTCTGATTTCTCTGCAAGAGCAATGCATTTTGAAAACACTCATATCAGGTAAAACCTCTAGCTACCCAAAGTTAGAGGTACTGATACTGCACCTGCATTCTCTATGGTTTTTGTACCATACAGTACATCTTTTTTATTGGAAAGGAAAAGAGGTGTCCTTCACAATCAGTGTTCACAAAGCCATCTGGTCTGTTGTGGATAGTTTAATCAGAAACTGGCTTTCACTAGAGCTTCTTCAACCACAAAGGATTCTAAAATCCTCCTGGAGAACACAGCAGTCTGTGCTTTAGGAAAATCTGTGTAGAAAATTTCAAAGTCAGTAATGTTCTTTTAAAAAACATTTTTGCTTTTATGACTATATTTTCAGCAGAATTTCTGATATTTTACTTTTTAGTTTCAAATTTTATTTCCTTCGTGATACTTCAAATTTGGAGTTTAAGGGTGTACTAGAGGATGAAGAACTGATTGTCTTTCAGAAGAGAGAGTAAAAGTAGTAATTATCACCTTAGAAATCACTTTGCTGAGAAAGAAATTCTGCAGTTTGTTTTTGAGCCTTTGTCAAGAAATCCTGATACAGAGGAATAATTTTTAGACATCTAGGTAGGTTATGCATGCTTCTCTCTCAATTTGAAGTAACATGAACTTTAGCTAATTCAGGGAAAAAAATATAAATTAGAAGTGAATACCATTTTCAGGATGTATGGTTTCAGGATGCACGCCTCAGAGAAAGAGTGTAGTCAGTTCAACAATACTCATTGTAACTATATAATAACCTTATACCCTCAAGCATAAGATATATCCTATTCTGTGAAACTCTTTAAGTCAAAGACAACATACGAAATACAAAGAAATACATATATACAATGAAGAGAAAAAAAGGAAGAGAATTGTTAGAAAGCTTTGTTATTGAGAAAATAGACAAGCTGAAAAGATAAAGTTTAATTTTACATGAATCAAGCAACCTGTATAAACAGACCAATTTTCAATAAACCATATTTTTTTACAGGCCTCAGTTCTTTCATTAGGGCAGATGAAGAAATACTACTCTTTGTATACTGCATACATGTGTTATACAAGGTATTGTTGCTCATATAACTAACATATTTTCAGATTTTGGATATATATGAATTTTACCTAAATACATATCTCTCATTTGTTTTATCTGCCAACATTATATAATAAATTAAATCACATATAGATAAAATAATATCTGTATGAAAATATAAGATGCAATAAAAATCCAAAACAAAATCTAGTAAGATAGATACACATTGCATCAAATTTTGCTAACAACATTTTGGTTCTTTTGAAATTGCACCCGTTCTTGACAGATTCACATGCATTAAACCTATAAAGGGCCCAGAATAATAGAATCCAAGTGAATGGAATTGTATCAGAGAAGCAACAAAAGACAATATCCAACACTTTCGTGTAGAATTTTTCATTTATTTTAGGACAAACAAAAGTACACCTAGATGCACACAGTCCGTTGTTCATCCATGACAGTAAGTAACAATTGAGAGAGGGTAGGTTCAGAAGCTGCCTTCTGGTATAATTCACATATATGGTGTTCCACATCCATTCAGGGAAAAATTAAACTGGTTTAATCTGTATTTACAGAAACTTAAGATTATGGATTTGCTATGAACTGAACTGGGGGCTCCAATGTTAGTCACAAATTGCATATGAGTTGGACATCTTCCAGTTTAAGGACTTTTCTAAGTGTTTCCCTGCCCCTAAGGTTTGACATGGGGAAGAAATCAAAAGTAAGGTAAAATAATACAGTACTGCAGGAATGCGTGGACAAAATTCGGCTCAGAAGTAGCCCATGATAACTTTCCAGGAAAAAAACTATGCTATTTACTCAGATCTACCACCGACCAGAACCATCTAGAAAAACTACCCTTTTTTTTTTCTTTCACTGAGTTTCATATTGAACTTTTTAAAAGCATAATATAGAGATGGTTTTTATCTGTGTAACACAGATTCCCTTCTTCTTTGGCAAAATTCAGAACTATACTCAAAACAATAACAGCCTACTATGAAAGAATTTGTTTAAATATACAATATAAATCTATTAAAATTTTAAATCTGTATAGTATTCTATTTTTATTGACTTGCATAAAACTTAAGGTTTTACACCTCATTATTGTAAAATAATACACAAACAGAGTTTTTAATCATTCTGATTATTTCAACGAGGATTAGATTGTAGTACCACTTCTGGAAAGTTGGAAAATTCCAAGAAGAATTAGCAGTTATAGCCTCTTTTTCTATTGACACAAAATATTACAATATATTTCTTTTTTATCAGGTGGATCTTTTTCATCTTTCACTCTGTATCTCAAGTAAGAAATCAAGACTCCTACTCAAGTTCAAGGAAAATGTGGTGCAATGTGATACTAGTAAGCTCCAGCCAGTAGAAAAGTAACTTCTCTGTTTTTCTCTTTTCATTAATTATTTTGATGTCAGTTAAACTCACCCTTCTCTTTACAATAATCAAAATATCTACCTCAAGCTACTGTGGGTTGCTAGAGCAATTATGATCAGCCATTATGCAAAAAATTGATCCAAGAAGAAATTTGATACAGCTGAAGATAAAGTGCTTTATTAGTCCATTTTTGCCTTTTCTTCTCTATCATGTTCCCCAATAAACCCTGTATTTACTGATAAGTAAAGAATATAGAATTGTAGAACACTCTGGGTTGGAAGGGACCTTTAAAGGTCGTCTAGTCCAACCCACCTGCAATGAGCATGGGCATCTACCACTAGATCAGGTTGCTCAGAGCCCTGCCCAATCTGACCTTGAATGTTTCCGGGGATGGGGCATATACCACCTCTCTGAGCAACCCATTTCAGTGTTTCACCACCCTCACGGTAAAAAATTTCTTCCTTGTATCCAGTCAAAATCTAACCTCTTTTTGTTTAAAAACATTACCACTTGTCTTATCTCAACATGCCCTACTATAGACAAATATAAATCTTTCTTATAAGCCCCCTTTAAGTATGGCATCCTGGGTTTGGCCAGGACAGGGTTAATTTTCACTGGAATCCAGGAAGGGACATAGCCGGGCGGGCTGACCCAACGTGGCCAAACAGAGCAGGGTATTCCATACCATGTGCCTCATGCTGGGTTCCTGTTGAGGAAGGGAGCTGCACAGAGGAAACTAACTCGCGGCTTGGGAGCGCGCGGCAGCGGTTCAGGAGAGCGGCTCTCTGTGTTGTGCAGTTTGTGTTGTGTTTTCTCTTTATCTGTATCATTGTTGTTCCTGTTCTGTTTGTTTGCTGTTCTGTTAAACTGCCCTTATCCCCACTCACCTGTTTCTGCCTGTTGCTTTCCATTCTCCTCCGCACCCCAGTGGGGGGAGGGGCGGACTCGTGGAGCTTTTTGTTGCCGGCCACAGCCAAACTATAACATTAAATTTGGCGCCCAAGCGTGGGGCGGGGATAACAGCAGGGCTGAGCAGCGGGTGTTAAAACAGCTTTCTTAGATTTTTGTTATACGCATTTATTGTGTTAGTTAAACAGTCGCCGGTAAAAAATGTTTCTGACTTTGATCAAATGGCTCTGGTATTTCAACCCTTACTTGCAGTATGTATTCACTGCTGTGCTGTTCATTACCTCGGGGAAAAGGATCAGAATGACCATTTTGCTGTACTGTATGATACTGACTTATGATATGATAACATCACTGTGCATGAAATTAGTCTTGTGTTTGCATGCGGCACTGCGGTCATTTCCATACCTCAGATCCTATGTCTTAGAATTTGTTAATAATCGAACCCAATCTGTGGGGAAAATCGGAG
>Ga0065711_1045694_pt1 | contig 13311 bp, 9 predicted proteins | sample Hoacrofraction12_FD_59098 | JGI IMG/M metagenome (GOLD analysis project Ga0065711, IMG submission 59098) | Hoatzin crop microbial communities from Cojedes, Venezuela - Epithelial fraction 12 v2 (version 2) | ecosystem: Host-associated > Birds > Digestive system > Esophagus > Crop | place...
AAAACCAGGAGCTTGGATCGTGGGGGCTTCCTGAGTTGGGGGGGGGGAGAAGTAGTGTCTGGTGGAAGCAATGGAAGCAAAGCTCAAAAGAAGTTAGTGTTGGATGTCCATTAACTAGCATGCTGCGGTGGCACTTGCTGCCTTGTGGGGCCAACAGTATAGCAGTTAGACAAGAAAGTGCAGCAGCCAAACTTCCCCTTATGGTTAGGGAGGAAATCTGAATACCCTCCCCAGGGACCTTATCTACTACCTATAACTGCTATTTAAAGGCGTGTCCTGCCAAATGGGTTGAGTGAGTGGATGTTCCTTGTAGTAGTCAGACCTGCCTTCAGAGGATAGTTGCAGGCACCGGCTGGACAACTACTTTTGGTTTCAGATATGTCTCTGGTGCAAGGAACTAAAACATGTGTCGTTCTAAACTGATTTTTTTTTTTCCCCCCTGTTTCTTCCCTGTAGCCTCGTCACGTATTCAACATGCTGAAGAAGTACGTGCGTGCTGAGCAGAAAGACAGACAGCATACTCTCAAACACTTTGAACATGTCCGCATGGTAGACCCAAAGAAAGCTGCTCAAATCAGATCTCAGGTAATCCCCACCGCGGGTTAATGGGGCCATGTTTGTTCATAACCATTGTGAAGTTTGTCAACCTGTTTTTTAAAAAATACCTGGTTCCTTTCTATGGACAGGTGTACATGCAATAAAAAATAATCTGCTTTCCAGTGGAAGATTAAGGTAAAGTAATGTTGGAGTAGGGTGGGTATAATTTGTCTTCTCAGAAGAACTGAAAAACAGGTTTTTCTCTCTATCCAGACAACGAGTCAGTCATGGGCATTTCCATAATGCCCAGAGCCTTTATTAGTGCTTTGGCAAATAATACCTCTGGGTGGGAAGATGTTAGTGATAGATTTAGTGACCACACATGGTTATGCTTCCCACAGCTGAAGTGGCAGAACCAGAAGTGGTGTAGCCATCTGACTGCAAACAACCTTTCTGTAGTCATTGCAGAGGTACTTGTAGTGTCAATGAATGTGATTACTGTGATGCACTCAAGTTTAATGTGTTCTTTTAAAATAAACATTGTAGTTCATGGCATTTTAACTGCTGAATGTTACTGCAGTCCTCAGCATGTATGTTTTGCAACAGCTTTTATGTTGCCTTTGTAAATCATGGAGGTTGAGAAAGAAGAGAAGAAAAAAAAAAAGAGATTGAAGATGTGGTCGGCTTTCAAAACAGCAATGTAAATTGTAGGCACAATGGCTGAGCTGTAGAAAGTGTGCCGTAATCTGCAGAATCTGTCGCTGTTCCCTCTGCAGGATGCAATGGGAAGCGCTGTTCCAGCCACGGTTTTTGAGCTGACTGGCATTGCTAAAATCAAACCCAGATACCTCCCTGAATGGCACAATTTGTGTATTAGGCTTCTCAAACATCTATTCCGGGCTTGTACATTGAGATCATGCTGTCTTGAAGTTGCTAGAGTTAGAAATGCACACTCGTAACAGTATTCTGCAGTGACGGCTGTCTTTCCCTGTTCTTAAACATTAAAGCATGTCCTTTTGCATCTAACATGACTTTTTAGTTTCTGAAACACTGGCTTATTTAATAACAAAAAACAGTGAAATCTGGCAGACTACAGACTGTGTTGGCAGCACAGGTGAAGAATGGAAACTGGCATTTAAATACAAGCAGTGCAGTGTATTCCTTAGTATATCATCATAGGAATGAGTGTTTCTGTAGTATCTTTGCTTCTTGAATTGGTCAGAAGGTTGAGGGAATGTAGGCTGGAGGATCTGTTCATGAAAATGGTGGAGAATGGAAAACAAAATATATTGTTCAAAAGCACAAATACTACATTTGGATTTGAAGAAATCATACTATTGTTTCATTAAAATTGCTGTCTGCAACCCATTTTCCTTTGTAAGCCTAATTGCCCTTTCAGTCTGCTAAGATGCACCTCAGTTTCCCTTTCTACTGAAGTGAAGTGGTGCTTGTGGAGGATACCCGGGGGGGGGGCCCATATATCATGGGATGTCATGACTCAACCCGTGGCAGCATGTGGCAAACTGAGGCAACAGAGTCATAATCACAGGAGACAATGCCGTAATGCTTCTAGGTTGAAATATTTTTCTTTTTAGATGAAAAAGCTTGCAAATGATTTTACCATGAAAATTTAAGCTTTTTTCAGAGAGCACTGTTTCTTTTTGCAATATTGGGGGTGAAGAAAAAAAAATCAGCTGAAACATTTTGATGTAGCGATCATTGCGCCTCACTTGTTTTGTGTGTTATGTGGAAACTTAGAGGTATGGGCAAATGTAAATGTTGTTGAAGGGGAAAGGAGGCTGTGGATTTCTGCCACGATAGCTGCTTGTGTACATGCTCTGCCCTACAGCAAGTGTAAACCCCTACTTTAAATTACTGCATTCCCATGGGATTTCAGGTAGTTGCTATGGAAGAGCATCTAGAAGACTATTTTTGTAGCATCTGTAGGAGAAGTGAATTTTGTAATGGATTTGACAGTTTCGGTACATAGGGCGTACTGAAATCCTATATCTAGCGCAAGTGAAAACTGTCTTGCTCTCTATAACCTATAAAATTTGTGATGGTGTCTAATTACCAGTGTATTCCCCTCCTCAAAATACTTTTATTTCCGTAGGTTATGACGCATCTACGTGTGATATATGAACGCATGAACCAGTCTCTCTCTTTCCTCTACAACGTGCCTGCTGTGGCAGAGGAGATCCAGGATGAAGTCGGTATGCAAACTATTATTTGGGAAAAAGGAAAATACTTCTGTGATGAGAAATTATCACCAAAAGCTAAAATACAGCATCTTACTTCTCCTATTGATATACTGTCCCAGCTGAAAAATAGAGTAAACTTGCCAATGTTCTTAAATTATAAATTAAATTGTAATGAATATTTGGAAGACAAAGCCTGTATAACCCGTGCAGTAGAATCATCATATTGTTATAAATGTCTTCCCTGAAATATGTGAATTTACATTTAGAGCCTCCATGCTATAGTGATGCAGCTATTGACAATGAGGTTTAGCAAATCCTTCCTGAGTTTGGATGTTTAATGTATGTGGTAAGTATTTACATTACATGATGTAGACATTTTGGAAATTCCCCAGCTAAAAAATGAGTTGCAGACCCAAGCATCTGAGAAAAGTGTAAGTATCAATTGGAAGTTGCTACATGCAGCTTGGCAGTGTCTTAGTGGTCATGCATTTTGTTCTTGATTAGGTGGTCAGCTGGATAACTCTTCTCCTCCTGTGTTCTCCAGTGCATAGGCTGGGCTGTGGGCCAGTCAGGTAGCAACAGTCCTATGTTTGCATCTTCCCTGAGTGCTGTCACAGCAGATAGATGTGAGGGAGAATGGTCTTTCCTCTTGGTCAGGTTCCCGCTCTTGGCTGTGGCATTGCTGCAACAGGGAGATCTCCGTCACAACACTCAGACTCTGCTGTGTGCTGCTATTGCAGCAAGGCAGCTTCGCTTAGCCTGTATTAATTTCAGATACAGCCACAGTTCTGGACATCAAGTTGCTAATGTGCTGCTTTAAGAAAAATAATGCATGGCTGAATGCAAAGGCTGAAGATGGGACGGTCACTATCGTTCGACCAGCTTTTCTCACAAGTTGTAATACTCTGCCAAATGGCAGTTAATGGATTAGTTTCACAAAGTACCAGCTTCAGCTGACTACATAAATTACTGATTTTTTTAAAACACAAGGGAGTGAGGCATGCCGTTGCGGTAAGGATTAGGATGCATTTGGGACACAGGGAAGGGATGGACAGGGAGTAGCGATGGATTCATTTGTCCAAAGCACAGGTGAGGAAGGAGATGGACTTCCACTTGTGAGGTAGCTGGAGAGGGCTGGGGATGAGATCAGGAAGTTGGAGAAGGGGTTGGGAGGAAACAAAAAGATAGCTAAATTAGTAATTATCCTTCATTATGTGTTTCTATGCTCCACAATTATAAGGCACAGTTAGCAGTCTCAGCCTGTAGTTGTAGAGTGCTGTTCAGGGGCAAAAAACCGAAACCACCTTATTGAGCATTTGAAAGCATATCACTTCTGCAGCTCAGCAGATGCCGATACTGTTAGGCCTTCGAGATGCTCTGTTTGTTTTTTTTCTGCATCGCTACTATTCCCTTGTTGTTGTTTTTTTGCTTGAAGCTTCAATTTCTTCTGTTCTTGGTAATGTTAATGCTTGTTGGTGAGGACATTCTTCTATATTTTCTTCTCACCTCTTCTATACTGGAATGGAATGGGAATTTCTGAGGCTTTGAAATTACATGAGAGCAAAGGTCTATTAACTGTTAAGTGGTTTACAAAAATCTGATTCCTAATCTCAAATGTAATATTAATTTTCAGGGGAAAAAATCCCCTATAATTAGTAGGATATTGTTTCCTAGTAAGATTAGAGAAGCTAAAATATCTCAAAGAAAAAGTCTATCACAGTCTCTTGAGTACTTTTTCCCTACCTTGATTTTTTTTGTGGGTTTGGGTGTAGTAAAAACTCATCAAAGCATTGCAAAGTTTAAAGCAATGAAAAGTAAGTTCTTATACTGGGAGTTACCAGGCAGCAAAAATTAAAGAAATCACTGTCAGATTGGGGCTATACTAGATAAAATAGTTTTCAGTAATGAGAAGAAAGCCTAGTCTCTTTCAGTGTCAACTTTCTCCTTGTTGGTAACATTGGCTGTATACTTGGGTTTACATATTGGTTTTAATGAAGGTTTGTTGAGCTCATACCTGCGTGTTAAAGGAGACAGTATCCTTCTAGCTTTGAGCACTGATCAGTTTGTTTCAAATCCTGTTCTGAAATCATTGGATTCCTTAGTCTCTGTACTCTTCCTAAACCCATGGAAAAGGAAATCTATTACAGCTGCAGGATCTGTGGAGAAGTAAAATAATAATAAAATTGCCCTTTGTAGTGTTCCTAAGAAATACTACAATTCTCATTAAAAAGACAAATGTTTCATTAAATACCTGTCGTTACAACCATTGACTTAGAAAGTCTGAGTCAGTGTAAAAGGTGGAAAATAACCTAGGTTTAGAACATTTCACACACACAGTGTCTGAATAATAAATTACATGTAAGGAAGCATAGTTGAAAATAGTTCTTCTCTTAGGCTGGGATGCAAGTTAGATAGCTAATGTTTCGGTTCAGTTTTCTTGTTCATTACACTTTTGGTTTCTAGCTCCATGCTTTACTGCAAGGTTCTTCATGAACAGTTTTCACCTTGAGGAATGAATAATCTTTGCTTTAGACAACACAGCTCTGACAAAGGTAGTTTCTCCCTAAATGGAACAAGTGGTTCTGTGAGCAGCAAAATAAATGAGATCTGGTTTCCTGTGGGTTTGTACCATAGGTTTAATTCCTCGTACATCTAATAAGGTGCTGGGTTTTACTGGATTTTTCTCAGTGCTTGAAGTATTATGCTCTGTTTTGCACAATTCCTCCATTATTAGCTGTTGACAAATTTGAATCTCAGGTCTTGAAAATTAATTATTTTTTTTTTAGACACTAAACTAGACATACATTAGAATTTCCCTTATGTCTTCCTGACAGTCCACTACCAAAGGTTCATCCTTGAGAAATAGGTGGTGTTCTGTCACTGGAAAGTATATGTGCCTGAAGATAAAGTGCACACTTGTAATTTCTGTCTGTTATTTTTGAAGTCTTTATGCTGAGCAATGAATTTGAATTATATGAAATAGAATCTGGAGTTATTCCTGGGGCATAGCAGCTGCATAGAGAATGTTTTCTTCAACAGTGTGAGAATTTTTTTAATTAATGCTTGGTGATCAGATGAGTCACAATCCAGCAGTTGGACATACAAAGTTATTTTAAAATAAAGCGTATGTTAGAAGTTCCTACCTCAGAAGGCAGGTTTACAGCCATGGTTTTAAGATGTGGAACACTAAATACAAAATCTAGCTTCTACACTGAAAGCAGCCTTTTAAAGCTTCTGGTTATTTTTGAAACTCCATCGGAGATGGTGGCAGGAAGCTAGGGTAAATTTGAACAGTTGTAGTCCTTATCTGCAGGTGTTCATCACCAGTTGATGTCCATTCACTTAAATAGCAGATGTTTTGGTTTGAGCAGGAAGACCCATAGCACTCTGAAGGGCAAAAGGCAGCACACATGTGAAGTGAGGATTTTTTTGCTAAGCATTTGACCAATGTGTAATGTGCAAATGCCCCATTAAGGTGACAGGCACGTATAGTGGCAGCAAATTCCAGATGTGTAAGGAAGAATGCTGCTGGCTGTCTTTTGTTGATATTGCGTACAGGGGAAAAAGGATCAGTGTATGAGTTGCAGAAAGAGGTCTATCTGACCACAGCTGTCGTGATAAAGCTTGGAAAGCGTAAGCAGGTCATTTGTGGCATTCTGGCTGCAAGTGATTTCTCAGGGGGCAGTGATGCAAATGTGCTGCAAACCAGGTCGCTCTCAGCAACTGATGTAGTTCGTGGTGTTTCTTGTGGGCAGGAGTATGCCTCACAAATAGGAGAGTGTCACAAAAAATCTGAGAAGAGGTGTTTATTTGCACACTCTGGGTGATCAGATTATTTGGTTACCTTGGTATCTGTACTCACCTTTTCCTTCTGATAAATCTCATATACTGTTTAATATGTACAAAAGCTCAGAGAGGGCAATGGCAGGCTTCAAGAGAAATCAGCAGTTCCTTTGAGCACATCCTGCTTTAAATCCTTATTTGATTAGACTGCTTATCCATGTATGTAAAAGGCAATTTATTGCTGGGAGTGGCACAGCAGGCACAGCTTCTGAATCAGAAGCCACGTCAGAGCTTTGTGCATCAGTCAAATGGACAGGCAGTGAGCTGAATTTTTAATTCTCTCTTTGCTGCTCTGTTTCCAAACTGATGTCCCCAGCTCCGCATTTACTAGCCCACCACTGATGAAATATTCAGCACCACCTACCGCAGCGGCAGCATAACTGAGCTCTGAAACATTCAGTTGTGAGCAATAAGTAAGAGAATATGATTTAATCTGTCTCTTGACAAATAAAATCAAGCTATTGTTATTTTATTATTCTGTTCCACTGTGCCTATCCCATTCTTCTGCAGTATGTTCTGGATGTCACACTAACGTTATATAGTTGGGAGAGAGGACAAACACGAGCAGACCCCAGTTCACTGCGTGCATTCAGACGCATACGGTCGGCTGTGGGTTGTGCGCTATTGCGAGTATTTGTACGCTCCACCTTAGCATGACAAAATTTGAGCGAGGGAGATTTGCTTCTTGACATTTGGTTCACAACTTCCTGTGAAGATTTTTTTTAAGAATTTTTAGAAAAAGTTGTGAATCTAAGACAAGCTGCAGACTAAAGATCTATGAAGATTTATTTTCTTTTAACCCTTCCTCTTTAACCAGTAAGTCCCTGTACCTGTCAGTTTGCATCTGTGGAGGACAAAGCGCTACCTCACTGCTTCTGGTCTTTCAGTATTTGTAAGACTAGCTGTTGATTCCTTGCATAGTAGCTGCTATTTTTGACCTGTAGTCAATTCACAGCTTTGCATTTCTTTCCATGAGTTGAATTAGGATGCTGTTCCCCATTCATTCTGTGGTGTCCTTCGTAAGAAGTTTTGAGGGCATTAGCTGCTTGCTGTGGGCTGACAGTCCAAAACAATGACCGTTGTGGTTTGGGGATTTATATTGCAAAACCAAAAGACACCCTTGGGGGCTTTGCAAAAGCAAATTCTGTGTCTGTCCTATTTAATGCTGTTTCTTTTGTGGTTGTTTTCTTCATCCTCTCCTTTAAATTGTTATGTTTTGAATATGGAGTTAGTAATGTCTTTGAGACTGCAATGGGACTTCTCAGTGTCTCATTTTTCTGTAACTCTTCCTTGTACTTTCTGTCTTAAGACTTAGCTGGAGGGAAAAACTCTACCTTCATAAAAATATTTAAAATCATGAAGCGGTGCGTAGGATTTCTGCACCTTTATTTGAGGTTGGGTTGCCGTATTGATGTATCAGAATAATAAAGGGAAGTTGACATACATTAGATGTGTCAATAGCTTGTTAAAAGGGTGTTGTAAAGTTACCAAGGGTATTGGAATGGGATCGTACAGAACGGTGTCATTCATATCAAGTAAGACAAATAATTACCTTATCACTCAATTTCAGCACATTACACTAGAAAATTCTTGAAATTGCTTGTTGGTCATGGAGGTGGCAGTTCTAGTCTGCTTCATGGGAAGCAGTTCTAGTCTGCCTCTTAGACTAAAGGCAGAAGTATTGGTAGCAGTTGCTTGATGTAATTAATGTCATGTATCAGAGCGGTTATAATACCTTTTTTTTTTTCTGGTGAAGGAAAACAGGGGTGTTGAAGCGTGGATAAATGAATAAGCACTCCAGGATTTATCTGTGCTGGGACAGACCAAGTTCAGTGAATTGGCAGAGAAAGACAAAGAATTGTCGTCAGTGGTGCTCATCCTCAGGACAGTTGGGTTTTGCACCAGTTGACAAACCTGTTTAATCCGATGGTTGTAAATCCTCCTGGATCTGCCTACAGTAACATTTTAGCTCACACAGGAGTACATTTTGGTAACAAATGTCACAGTCATCATTGTTTACTGTGTTGGTCCACTTTATGACTTGCTAGTGTAAGCATGGGCTCCCACTGTTCCTGAGAACAGGCACTGGAGGGGTCCACTTGGTTGTTAAATGCAGGCACTTTGTAGCAGTAGATGGAGGTGCAGAGAAGCACGCTGAGGACTGAGAAACTAGAGACGTGCTTTCTGAAGAAAAGAATTACTCTCTGGTTTTGGTTATCCATACTTTCCTGTTAGTATTTGTTTTTCTCTTTTTAAAGGGGCGAAATTGAGTTGAGCTTTTTACCCAAGGTAAAATAAACAGCCACAAATGCAGTGTGCAGCTGCGGTAGTTATAACAATATGTAGCTGAGGTAGGCTGGACAATTCCTATGAAGTTTTATACTTTCTGCTGTTCTGGAGGTCAATGGAATTGTCATTTCTAAATTGCCCCAGGCACTTGGCTAGTACTTGAGGGGGTGCATCTTCAATTCTGGACACAAGGGAATGTGATCTTTGCCAAACCGTAAGTGTTGAATTTCCACCTTCGTCTCTTTAAAACCAGCACATTTTTCCATGGTATCGATTCTCCCATTCAGATTTGATGGGTGTGTCTACACCATACAGAAGTTTCTCGGTAAACTTTGAACAGATTTTGTGGAAATAGTACAATTTTGTGCAGATCATACCCTAAGGTATTGTAAAACCTACCTTCTAGTTTTCAAGAGACCATTTGGTATGTCTGTGCTGTATCATACAGGCTTACTACCCTTTTTGCCCATAAGGATAGTGCAACTGGAACAAGCAGTGGAAAGCAGACTTTAGAGTGTGTATTTGCACAGGTACTCTCGAGTGACTTCCAACAATTAACTGTGCCTGTGCTTTCTCCTCATAATTGACTTGACATATTTGTGCATATCCAGTAGCCTTAGCTTTCTGAAGAAGAATCTGAATTTTCTGTGAAGTGGTTATTTACTTTTAATCTTCTCCATTGACACCCTATAGCATTCAGTTGAATAGATGATTTGTTAGAACTCCAGCAAAAAATATATTGCCGGGTTAGTGGTTAAAAATAGCAGAGAGTTCTCCCACAAAAGCAAGTGAATTCTGTGTTAAGCTTTACACAGCAGCATTTATATGGTTTTTGTATGCTTAAGTACTGACATGATATGGCCTAGGTGGACTACCTGATAGGCAATTAAGACTTCTTTCACCCAAGGACTTTGGTTTTTAATGTGTTTGGTTAGTTTATGTACATATACTTTGCAGCTTTTTTTTTCCCCCAGGTGTTTTTTTAATCATCACAAGCTTATGGTCTTTACTAAGTCACTAGTTTTGCCACTTTGTTACCTCTATAAAATATTTTTATGATGATTTAAATGTCATAAATAATAAGATACCAGTGATCTATTTGTTGGAGCAAGTTTGTTTATGTGGGGAATCAACTGATGTCGCAGAATCACAGAATGACTTGAGGTTAGAAGGGACCTCTGGAGGTCTTCTGGTCCAAGCGCCCTGCTCAGGCAGGGCCACCCAGAGCCAGATGCCAGTGTTCAGTCACCCTCATAGTGAAAGAGTGTTTCCTGATATTCAGAGGGGATTTCCTGTGTTTCAGTTTGTGCCCATTGCCTCTAGTCCTGTCACTGGGCACCACTGAAAAGAGCCCGGCTGCATCCTCTTTGCATCCTCCCTTAAGGTATTTATACACGTTTGAGATCCCCCCTCCTGAGCCTTTCCTTCTCCAGGCTGAACAGTTCCGGCTTTCTCAGCCTTTCCTCACAGGAGAGATGTTCCAGTCCCTCCTTCATCTTCCTGGCCTTTCATTGGACCCTCTCCAGTGTGTCGACGTCTCTCTTGTACTGGTGAGCCCAGAACTGGACACAGCACTCCAGGTGTGGCCTCACCAGTGCTGAGTAGAGGGGAAGGAGAACCTCCTTCCACATGCTGGCAGTGCTTTGTCAAATGCAACCCAGATACCATTCACCTTCTTTGCAGCAAGGGCACATCACTGGCTCATGTTCAACTTGGTATCCACCAGGACCCCCAGGTTCTTTTCTGCTTTCCAGCTGGTCAGCCTCCAGCATATATTGGTGCATGGGGTTGTTCTCCTGTTGTGCAGGACTTTGCACTTCTTGTTGGACTAATTCACTGTCCTCCTATAGTGTGTTATATTTTAACAGGCAAAGGTAGTTGCCAGCTGGAATGACAGTTCTGTGTTGCTGAGGCTTTGTAAATTCTGCATGCTGTTCTGGAGCTTGGAAGACCTGAAGAAACCTCAGTTAACTTCTCCAGGCTGGAGACTCAGCTCTGTCTGCTAGTAAAATATGTCCTTTGCTGCAGCTTAGGAGAGACGGAAAAAAATCCTGCAAATAGATAGAAGATTTTCTTCAAAGCATCTCTTATTTTTCTGTCCAGATTATTTAACTGTCAGAGAAAATTAGGAAGAGAATACTAGATGATTAAAATAGATATAAATGCACTTCACTGACATTGGTGTTCTCAAATACTTTTGTTAGTAGCATACTATATCCTTCACATCTTTTGTAGCTAAATGGGCACTAACGTTCTTCAGGAAAGATGTGAATCCTGATTTTTTGTGTGCATAAGCCCTCTTTTAATCTCATAAATACTGTGAACATGACTTTAGTTGGTACAAGAGCCAGATTCTTCCAGATCTTAACAGATATTGTGAAAAGCAGAAGTAGCTTCACGTGACTTTGGATTGGGGTGGCTTTTTTGTCAGGGAAAGGTATGGGACATCTTGTTTTCCATCTGCTTTTAGAAATTTCATCAGAATAAAAAGGTCTTATGAAGTTTATTAGGAGAATATTTTTCCTTTGGTTTGAAAAACCAAGGTGTTGCCTTGATTTTCTTCAGGAGCTGATAGCTAGAGCACTCTGTCCTACATTGGTAGATCCTTCTTGAAGTCTCCGTTCTGTAGCCTTTCCATTACTCTAGCCTGAAGTGTTTTTTCATATACACTTCTGTTAAATAGCAAGTTATCATCCCCACCGCAGGTCCCGCAGGAAATTTATGAAGAAGTCACCACTCTGGGTCCCAGTGGCAGCAGGTTGAGGCTGGTACTGTGTCCATTTCACAGCTTTGTTTAAATACCGCTCTGGAGGTGTCCACAGGCGACCTTGTGCACAATGGATTTTCATCCTAGAATTAAGAAAAAAAAAAAATGCACTAAACTTTGAATAATTGTCTGATGATTGGTTGTATTCTTAACTATTTTTTTCTCGTTTGACTGAATATGTGAAAATGCGTGGATTTGATGAGGGTTTTCTTCTAACTCTCCAGTAGTTTCACAGGTCATTTTCTGGTGTTGTGGAGACAACAGGCTGAGAAATTTTCTGTCTTGGAGGGCATTGTTTCTGCTGGTAGAGGGTCTACAGTTGTATGATAATGTTGACTACATAGGAGTGTGTGTATTATTTTAAACAGTATACTGGATAAGTTTGATTTTAAAAAGCATTGTAGGTCAGGATTAGCTCATAGTTACAGATTTATTCATAACCGTCTATTTGAGTTTGTTTCGTGGTCTATTGTCTCTTTAGTGTAAGTGAAAAGAAAAGCTGGAGCACTTGTTTTTGAGACGATACAGATAAAGCATGTGGTGGTACTAAATTTTTTTCTAAATCTTTTTTTACTGTTATATGAAGCGGAATGGCTTCTCTCAGCCTTTCTTGTTAGTATGTCCTGCAAATTGCTTCTGCCATGATACTATAAGGAACTAAGAAGTTAGTTCATCATGTGCGAAATTTAAGATGTCATTCTTTTTTTGAATGGATAACAGAAGTCTGAAAACATCTTGCAGTTGTCCAGCTTTCAGACATGATGTGAGAGCAGGTGTTAGCTCAGAAGAGCCTGACTTATTGAATGCTTAGCTTCCATGCAGATGGGGAGGCACTGGCTTGGTGAAACATTGCCCGCTTATGGAAATGTGACCATTTCAGTGACCATGAAATGGTTGAGTTCAGGATCCTGCGTGGAGGAAGCAGCGCGATAAGTAGGATCAAAACCTTGGACCTCAGGAGGGCTAACTTTGGCCTCTTCAAGGAGCTACTGGCAGAAATCCCGTGGGCCAGGGCTCTCGAAGGCAGGGGGATCCAAGAGTGCTGGTCGCTTTTTAAACGTCACTTCCTCCATGCTCAGGAGTGGTGCATCCCCCTGAGAAAGAAATCGAGCAAAGGAAGCGGGAGACCTGCATGGTTGAACAAGGAGCTTCTAGCGGAGCTCAGGCAGAAGAGAAAGGTCCATGGAATGTGGAAGGAGGGACAGGCCACTTGGGAAGAGTACAGGAATGTGGTGAGAGCATGCAGGGATGCGACGAGGAAGGCCAAGGCCCACCTGGAATTGAAGCTGGCAAGGGATGACAAAAACAACAAGAACGGCTTCTTCCAAGTACATCAGCAGCAAAAGGAAGACTAGGGACAATGTGGGGCCGCTGCTGAATGAGGCAGGTGTCCTGGTGACGGAGGATGCGGAGAAGGCAGAGCTAATGAATGCCTTCTTTGGTTCAGTCTTCAGTGCTAAGACTGGCCCTCAGGAATCCCAAGCCCCGGAGGTAAGAGAAGAAGCCTACAGAGAGGATGACTTTCCCTTGGTCAAGGAGGACTGTGTGAGGGATCGCTTAAGCGATCTGGACGTCCACAAATCCATGGGCCCTGATGGAATGCACCCACGAGTGCTGAGGGAGCTGGCGGATGTCATTGCTGAGCCACTCTCCATCATCTTTGAGAGGTCCTGG
>Ga0065711_1045695_pt1 | contig 13311 bp, 9 predicted proteins | sample Hoacrofraction12_FD_59098 | JGI IMG/M metagenome (GOLD analysis project Ga0065711, IMG submission 59098) | Hoatzin crop microbial communities from Cojedes, Venezuela - Epithelial fraction 12 v2 (version 2) | ecosystem: Host-associated > Birds > Digestive system > Esophagus > Crop | place...
GCATTTATTAGGTCCCCTCACAGCCTTCTCTTCTTCAGGCTGAACAAGCCCAGCTCCCTCAGCCTCTCCTCGTAGGAGAGATGTTCCAGTCCCCTCATCATCCTTGTAGCCCTCCGCTGGACTCTCTCCAATAGCTCTTCATCTTTCTTGAACTGGGGAGCCCAGAACTGGACGCAGTACTCTAGATGAGGCCTCACCAGGGCAGTGTAGAGGGGAAGGAGAACCTCCCTTGACCTACTGGCCACACTCCTCCTAATGCACCCGAGGATCCCATTGGCCTTCTTGGCAGCCAGGGCACACTGCTGGCTCATGGTTAACCTGTCAGCCACCAGGACACACAGGTCCCTCTCCACAGAGCTGCTCTCCAGCAGGTCCACCCCAAGCCTGTAATGATGCATGGGGTGGTTCCTCCCCAGGTGCAGGACCCTGCATTTGCCTTTGTTGAACCTCATCAGGTTCCTCTCTGCCCAACTCTCCAGCCTGTCCAGGTCATGCTGAATGGCAGCATAGCCTTCTGGTGTATCCACCACACCTCCCAGTTTGGTGTCATCAGCAAACTTGCTGAGGGTACACTTGATGTGGGGAATTGAAAATTAGTTCGATTTTGCTATAGCTTTAGTTTAATTTTGTTATATAATTTTACATCTATGTTAAAGTAAGAGTGAAACACTGTTATTCAGTTTAGTTCTGTTCTTTGTAATCTTACTAACAAGGACTGTTGTGGCTCAAATGTAGCTAACAAGGACTGCTTGTGAGACAGACAAAGAGAAACAAGGACTGATAACCAGAACTTTGTTGTCTGTAAGAAGCAACTCTCTAGCTGAAACTGTTTCTATAGTTTGAGACTCAGCCAACACAGACAACTCAAGAATTTTTGAGCCAAAGGTGAAAGCACACAGCAAGGGAGACTACGAGCCTTCATCCAGAAGACCCCCACAGACGACCACCAGACGATACTGCGCAAGTGCTAAAGGGGAGTGGAGTATGATAATGAATTCCTAAAAATAATTACTATAGTCCAACCTACTTAGATAAGCTTTGTAATAAATAGGTGCATGCTTCGTGACTCGGTGTGCAAGTTAGGAGGAACGATCCCCCTTGCACCCGGCACCGCAATAAACATACCTGCTTTATAACTCTCTGAGTTGTGAACTTTGATTCCGCACGTCACACTCTAACTCTTCACCCAGGTTGTTGATGAAGAAGTTGAACAAGGCTGGGCCCAGTATTGACCCTTGGGGGACACCACTAGTTACCGGCCTCCAACTAGACTCAGGGTCGCTGATGACAATCCTCTGAGTTCTGCCATTCAGCCAGTTCTCAATCCACTTCACTGACCACTCATCCAGCCCACACTTCCTCAGCTTCCCTAGGAGGATATTATGGGAGACTGTGTCGAAAGCCTTGCTGAAGTCTAGGTAGACAACATCTGCGGGTCTCCCTTCATCTACCCAGCCAGTCATGTCATCATAGAAAGCTATCAGATTGGTCAGGCATGATTTCCCCTTGGTGAATCCATGCTGAGTACTCCTGATAACCTTCTTTTCCTCCACTTGCTTGTTGATGACCTCCCGGATAATCTGCTCCACCACCTTTCCTGGGATCGAGGTGAGGCTGACCGGCCTGTAGTTCCCTGGGTCCTCCTTCTTGCCCTTTTTGAAGATTGGAGTGACAAATATCTTTTAATATCTCTTATTCCACATTATTGGAGTGACAAATATCTCTTAATATCTCTTATTCCACTCAGGTTTCTGCAGAAGGAATACAGTGCACATTGTTAAACTAAATATGGACCCTCTTCCTCAGGCATTTCACAGTCCAGGAAAAACATGAAAAAAAGCTTTACTGTTCGTTCCTGCATATATCATCCTGAAGACTGATAGCTTGCACATTCCTGAAGAGAACGGATTTTGCATGAGGTTGAAAAGAGAGAAATTATCTCTACAAAAATTGCTGTAAACTCATGGACACCCTTGGAGATTAAAATAAAATCATTGAATTATACCCAGAAACTAAAGTGGAACAGACAGAGGGCACAAGCCATATTCTGGGAAATAAACCTATTAATGGGTAAGGAAATTACTTGACACATATGTTTCAGATTATCTGATTTTGACAATAAACACTATGAAGGCAAAAAGATTCAAGGATAATATGAATTATCACCTGTAATACAATCAGCCAGAGGAAGGTGGGCAAAAAATCGTATTTTTTTTCCTTGACGACGAATCAGTATCAACTGTCCTGAAAGTGTGACTTCTTGCTTAAAGTTTTTTCTAAACTTTCTGCCATTACCATGACTTTCTAACTTTTCTCACCAAATTAAACCAACAGGAACTTCCTTAGTAGGAGCAACATCAGACAGTTTGGATATAACATATGTAAACTTCACTGATGTAAGTAATAAAATGAAGTTTTTTCTTCATTTAATTTCACTAGACAAGTATGCCAGAGATATAAATTACGTGTATCTACCTTCATGTGTCATTAAGCTTACATTAGGGAGCAATGTGCCAGTCCACCTGTTGATCTGTGGATAACAGGAGATTGTTGGATATATTATAGCTTAAATCTGGTGAGATGTTTGTCACGGTTTCCCATAGTATACGTATAATCAAACTGATGAAATGTGGTTTAGAAGGGGAAATAAGGGTGGTTGGAAAATTGGATGGACAGGCAGGCCAAAATAGTTGCAAAGAACCCAGCTGGAGGCTGATTAGCAGTGTTGTATCTCTGGGTTTGATACTAGAGCAAACACTGTTTAATGTGTTCCTCAGCTACATGGATGATAGGATAGAGTGCATGCTCAGCAAGTTCATGGTGGCAGACTGCAGGAGGCAGTCATGCACTGGAACTATTCATGCATTCAGCTATACAGAAGCGTAGAGCAGGCTGGAGAAGTGGGCAGACAGGAACTTCATGAACGTCAAAAACGAACACAAAGCCTGGATCATCAGACAGACAAAGCCCCACAGCAGAACAGGCTGATGCCAACAGTTTAAGGGCAGCTCTGTTAAAAGGTCTTAGGGCCCTCGGGGACACCAGACTGGCCATGAGGCAGCAGTGCCTCTGGGCAGCAAAGAAGCCACCACATCCTAGGCCGCACAAGCAAGGGTGCAGCCAGCAGGTCTGGAGAGAGAGCCTGCCCCGCTCTCCAGGACCTGTGAGATGCACCTGAATGCTGTCACCAGCTTGAGGTTTCCACATACAGGACAGACACTGATATACTGGAGCAAGTCCTAGGGAAGCCCTGAGATGACTGGAGGCAGAAACATGGGGAATCTGATAAGAGCCTGTGGGAGCTGTGTCTTTTCAGTCTGGGAATGGACAGCTTCTGTCCCATTTGGTCCCTTTGGTCTTATTGGTGTCTGGAGACACCTAAAGCCCAGATTGTTCTCAGAGGTGCACAGTGGAAGGAGGAGAGGAAAGGAACACAGTCTGAACAAAAGTTAACCTGACTAGATAAAGGCAAAACCTTTTTTGCCTTAAGAAATATTAAACATTGGCTCCAATGTCATGTTTGGAGTATTTAAAAATGTACTGGAGGGTTCACGAGCAACTGCATTCACTGTACCTGCTTTAAGCAGGTTGTTGGACTAGATGACCTCCAAAGGTCCTTTCCCATCTATGTATATGTACTGGCTTTGGCTGAGATGGGGTTAATTTTCTTCATGGCCACTAAACTGGTGTTATGTTTTGGATTTGTGACCAAAACAGTATTGATATTATACTGATGTTTTAGCTATTGCTGAACAGTGCTTATACACTATCAAGGCATTCTCTGTTTCTCACTCTGCCATGCTAGAAGCTAGGAGGTGACAAAGCCAGGACAGCTGATACCCCCAACTGACCAAAAGGATATTCCATACCATATGACATCATGCTCAGCAATAGAGTTAGGGAAAAGAAGAAGCCCAGAGCAGGCTCACCTGTGGGGTCAGATCAGGCTGCTCAGAACTTCATCCAGCTGGGGCATGAAACCTTTCAGGCTGGAGATGGCCCAGTCTCCTGGGCCTTGGCTCCACGGCTGGGCTGTCTTCACAGGAAAAAGACTTCTCCTTACCCACAACCTGAGCCTTTTGTATTTCAGCTGTTGCTGCTACCTCTTGCTCTCCTACTATGCACTGCTACGAAAACCCTGGCTGTGTCGCCTCCGTTCCTCCTGTCAGTGCCGGGGGTGCTGCTGGGTGCATCCATAGCCATCCCTTTTCCCACCTGAACCAGTCTGAGCACTGCAGCCTCTCATCACAGGGCAAGGGCCCCAGCCCCCTCTTGGTGGCTTCTGCTGATTTCATTCCTGTTTGTCTATGCACGAAACAGAGCACCGTATCTAGATGTGATACAGCAAGTGCTGAATAAAGGGTTATCTCTCCATGCTATACCCCAGCTCACACTGCCTCAGGTGCTGCTGGCCCTGCTGGCTGCAGAACTGCTGGCTCCTGCTCAGCTCACTGCCTAGGAAGGTCCAGGGCTATCGGCACAGAACTGCTCCGCAGACCCACTAGCCACAAAGTGCCATTGCTTCAGGAGCTCTGGGTTTAGGTTTCAGCCTCCAACTTAGCTGAACTTCACAGAGTTATTTTCAGGCCCTTCCTCCTGCCCATCCAGGTCCTCAGAATGCAGCCTGGCCCTCCAGTGTGTCAACTGGTACCCCCTCGGTGTCATCAGCAAACTTAGTAAGCGTGCCCTCCATCCTCTCCTCCAGGTCACTGGTAGAGATGTTGCACAGGACAAGTCCCAGGACAGATCCTGCACTACACCACTTGTTACCAGCCTCGAGGCAGAGTACAATTGCATTAACCATGGCCCTCTGAGCCTGACTATCTAACCGGTTGTTTACTGGTTTTCCTTACATGCAGACTGGGATATCCTAACTTGGGTACAAGAACATTGCAGGAGACAGTGTCAGAAGCCTTGCTATAGTCAAGGCAAATGTCATCTGTGTCCACTGAGCCAGTCATTTTATCACCAGAAGCAGTCACATTAAAAGTCAGCAGAATCCAAGCTGACTGTTTCCAGTCACCTTCTCCTTCCTCAGTTCAGAAATGTGTTTCCAGAAAAATCACTTTCTGATTTGCCTTGGCACCAAAATAAAGCCAACCCCAGTCTGTAGTTTATGCATTTGTTCCTTCTGAAGTCTTGGAAAATGCATGTAACATTTGCCTTCCTGCAGTGGTTGGAGATCTCCCCCAGCCTCCTTGACATTTCAAAGATGACAGAGAATGGCCTTGCCAAAGGCGCCACCTCAGCTGCAGTTCAACAGATCGAACAGAATTATCAGATTGTCTCAGGTAATCCCCAACTCAATCTCATCTACTGCTGGCCATTCTCCTTCTGGAACAGTCCTTCTTCAGCACAGAGGCTTCGGAGACCTCACTGGTGAACACTGAGCAAAAGCAGGAAGGAAGGTAGAGAGTACCTCAGCCTTGTCTGTGCCTCCTGCCACTAAACCACCTGCCCCATTCAGCAGTGGGATATTTTCTTGTTCAGTGCTTTACTGTTAATGCAGAAGTTCTTGTCGCCCTTGATGTTCCCATGTCTTTTCTGAACCTAATTAGATCTCGGTTTTCCTAGTACCAACCCTGTATGCCAGCCTAATGTTTCTAAACTCCTTCTTTCTAGCCTGTCCCTAATTCCAGGTCCTGTATGTTGTCTTATTGCACTGGAGTCCTCTTATGAGGTCCCTGCTCAGTCAAGCCAGCTTCCAGTATGTCTGCTTCTCTCCATGGGTACCACAGTGGAGTGTTCTTGCACGTGGAGGTGCTGTCCTTGAAGGTCTCCCAGCTTTCATGAGCAGCTTCGTCTTTCAGTGTTGTCTACCATGCATGCCCATCTATGATCTACCAAATCTCTGAATAAGCCAAAATCTGCTCATCTGAAGTCCTGCTCTCTTTCCATGCTCTGCTCAAGATCTTGACATCTCTAATAGTATGATCTCTACAGCCTAGATACCCTTGATTGTCTCATCTCCAGCCTGTTCCTCCCTTTGAGGGAACAGCAGATCCAACTGCTCATCATCCCTGGTTGGTGTATCCAGTATCTGTTCATGAGGTTATGCTCAATACCATCCAGAAATCTTGACTGCTTGTGTCGTGTTATTTTGCCCTCTGAGCAAAGGCCAGTGAGGGTAAAGCCACCATGAGAAAGAAGATTTTATGGCACAGTTACTTCAAGAGTAATTTCAAGACCACTTTGTCACCCTGATGAGTAGTCTGTAGCACACTCCTGTCACAGCATCACACTTCATGGCCTCTCCTCTGGCCCTGAAATACAAGCTCTCATCCTGCCTATTGTCAGTCCCATAGATGATCCTCACACCTCCAAGCTGGTCCTTCACATCGTGGACCCTGCCCTTATCTTCATTGCCTGTCTTTCCTGAAGAGCTTATATCTGCTCATAGCTCACTCCAGTTGTGCAGGCTCTCCCACCACCTCTGCCATTGCTATACTGCTGTAGTGTTGCAGCTGCACATGGAGCTCTAATCCCTCCTTCTTTGTTTCCCAGGCTGAGAGCATTTGTGTATGTGGAGTTGAGGCAGAAGTCCCTTTGCCCTGTTTCATCAGTCCTGAGGTCTCCCTTGTTCCCATCACCCTGTGCCCTTCTCCATCCACTCCATCTGAACCTTCCTCACTTGACTTTGGGTCATAATGTCCCTCTTCAGTCTCACTGGTTTAAAGCTCTTCTGACCACTTCAGCCAGCCTTTTAGCAAATGTGGTGCTTTTATCAGGTGAATCCCGTCTCCCCTCTGCAGTCCTTGTTCCTCAGAATGAGTCCCATAGTTGTGAAAGCTGCATCCCTGCCATCAGCACCTGCTGTGCAAGCAACTGTTGACCCAGAAGATCTGTTCATTGTTCCCCAAACACTTTCCCCATCATTTGCAAAGAGGACACTATCCCTTTTGCATGCCCTGTTGTACAAACCTGGCTCTGCTTGCAGCACCAGGCCCTGCTGATGTGCAAGTCCCTCCCTGGCACTACCCAAAAGCCGTTGAGTCCTTCCCTTGGCAGGAGCACACTATAGACAAAACCTTAAACACAATTTTGCTGGGAATGTCCAACAGAGGTTGTCAGAAATGAACTGGCTGCGAGTAACAGCCTCCTCTGGCGACACTTTCTGTTCAGCCACAGGCAGCCGAAGGTGCCTAGACAAGTTCCCAGGAGATCCCAGAAGCAGAACCCAGAGATTGCTGCACAAAGAGCTGCTCACATGGTTTCATGTGCCAGCCGCACAACAGGAGCTACCTGGTGGACAGACAGCTCCTTGTCGCTGCTGGAAACAAAATCATGATCTACACAGCAGATGAGTCACTGCTTTCTACCTAAAATACCTCCACTATGAAATCTAGCCAGCTTCTGTGTATGGAATACTTGCTCAGCAGTAGGCTTTATTGGTTGTTGCTACAACAAGAAAATACTCTAAAGTTCAGACATAATGGAAATGACTCGCAGAACAGACTAACTGTGCACTTGATGTTACCAGCATATTTTCAGATAGACTGAAGAACAACTGAAAATTCTTCAAATCTCTTCTGTATACAGCATTATTAAGTGTTTAAAATACAAGAAGTTGAAATGTTTCACGAAGAAATAGGTACCTTACATTTATGTTTCTTTTTTAATATTAGAGACAGTCATATTTTTTTCTATCAAAATTTCATTCATTGGAAGAAAAAGTTACGGAAAAGAGCTGCTTACAGCAAATTTCTAGTTTAAAGCTGATGTTAAATATTTCAAAAACAAAAGCATGTCTAATTTTCCCTGAAAGTTTTGTGGTATTTTTTTTGCTTTGACATAATTGATTTACGAAATGCTTTATGTGCCTGTGTATAAGAAATGAAAACCAAAACAAAAATAATTAAAACCAGGTAAAATTAACCTGTTGAAGGGAAGAAAGTAACTATGAAACTAGTCCTTTGGAATGATGACAATATTGCATACAAAACACATTCTAGAGTTTAGTAAGTGATTATCCAATATAGCTTGAATTTCTATATTGGCAGTCACCAGAAACATAATTACAATTTTACATTCAACCTGCAGTGGTAGTAACCAAAACTGTGCTTGAATGTTCACTTGAATGTTCTTTTTTGTTATACAAAAATGTACTTTATATTTCCAATTACTTTTTGTGTTTCAGTAACTTTGAAGACAGAGTGTTTTTCTCATGTAAGCACAGAGAAAAAGAAAACAACCCTTTGTAAGCAACAGAGATTTTAATAAATTGGCTAGCAGAACATGATTTACTGCAGTACTGTATCTGATATATAAATAGGACGGAGCACTCCCTTTGGAATTCTCCTCTTTTCTCCTTGTGCATCCTTACCTTCCTTATTTTGTACATATATATACGTATATGGAGAGAGAGAGAGAGAGAGAAAGAGAGATGTTGGGGGAACCACGGCCATGTGGTGAGCCCTCCAGATACTCTGGGCCTGATTCTTGATAGCCGGTAATGGAGCAGGCATGAAGGTCACAATGAGGAACAATGAGGCCTGCATTAACCGCAATTAGCAAGAAAAACAAGATACTGAGGAGGAGTCTGATGCGTCTGATTGATAGCATCGCACGAATCAGAGACTGAGAAGTATGTGTGAACAGCACGTGGACAGTGCATGCATCCAATCACATTTGAACTATATAAACATGGGTTTGTAGTGCAATAAACTGGCTTTGTCTGATCATATTAATCGTATGACGAGTCCTTAATCCCACTGCAACAGAGACATGTATATATAGGGGGAAGCAGGGAGGCTAATCATGTTTTTTCACTAGTTGACCCCACAAAGAGACATATGTAACATAAGGAAACAATTCACCACTTACAGACTCTAAAGAAACACTAGAGGATAAACTGATAACTTTTAGATGAGGAAAATTTCATCTCAACGAAAAGAAAAGATGCTCTAGGTTGTTGGATTAATTTAGTAATTTAAAAATAAATTGTGACTTTAGCTTACTAGAAACAAAGTTGGCATTCTTTCTACTTTCTTTGCTTGCTGAAATTTCTGACTTTTCTTTATTCTTCATCTACTCTCACTTTGATTTCCCTCTGTGAAAACTGAAACATAACTAACAGAGTAGTGGCAGCACTGTAAAAAAGAAATAGCTAGAGCAAAATGATATGACTTTTCCAAAGAGAGCCTAGATTAGTGATTTTTTAGGGGATTAGAAAAACTGACATAACAAAGGCATAGATTTGCAAAGCTGCATAATTTTAGGACAGCTTCTCAAAATGAAGGGTTAGTATCTCTTTCCCTTGGGTATTCCCAGTCTTCATCCCCTCTGAGCTAACCCTAAAGGTTTCAGGCACAGGACAGCTTGTAACCTGTTGCTGCACTAGTCCACCTGTAGGTACTCAAAACAACATAGCTCCATGGCTAATGTAGTCGCTTTCATTTTGCTGAGTGGCAGGACAGAAACTGAAATCCTGACCAGGATGGCAGCACTAGAAGAAGGTTAAATGAAACAATTATTTGAATCAATCACTTCCTGTACGTTACTTAGGCGGATTAGAACTTTGTTACTATATAACCTTCAAACACCTAGTGCTGATGTTCTATAAACTGGAAAAAGTCATTCTTCTGCCTGTTGAAAGACAGAAATCAATAAGCAAGACATTTACAACTTTTATTCATATAAAGAAACGCTACTTAGACACAATATTTAATAGCTGCTGTGTAATTATTTCTGTAGACAAACATTTTAGAAAGACTAACAGGAATGGTCTGTGTGACACTGGTTCATTTTAATATTTTTAATTTGATTTTTAGAGAAAAGTAATGCCAGAGGACTGGAGATCTTAAAAGATTGGCAATGGGATTCACACACTTTCCTTAATGGGTCATTGGTTCGAATCTACTCTAGGCCAAACATAATTGGCCAAATTAACACTTGATGGCAGTCACTGGGGGGTGAGAAATGTATTAGTTGTCAGTCAAGTGAACAAGGAGGTTTCAAGATGTCCTGGGTTTGGCCAGGACAGGGTTAATTTTCACCGGAATCCAGGAAAGGAAACAGCTGGGTGAGCGGACCCCACTTGGCCAAACAGAGCAGGGTATTCCATACCATGTGCCGTCATGGTGGGTTCCGGTGGGGGAGAGTTGGGCAGCAGGAACTCACTCGCGGCTTGGGAGCGCGCAGCGGCGGCGGTTCGGGAGAGCGGCTCTCTGTGTTGTGCGGTTTGTGTTGTGTTTTCTCCTTATCTGTATCATTGTTGTTCCTGTTCCCTTTGTTTGCTGTTCTGTTAAACTGCCCTTATCCCAACCCACCAGTTTCTGACTCTTTCTTTCCAGTCTCCTCCGCATCCCGGCGGGGGGAGGGGCGGCTGTGTGGCGCTTTTGTTGCCAGCCGCAGCCAAACCATAACACAAGATTTTAAAAAAACCCGAAAAATTAGTTTGTAAAATTACATTCCCTTGGCAATCTGGGCATTCTAGTTTGAATGTCTTGAAATATTTTCCCATAGATTCACCCACTGAAGACAGCTGGCAGATAATCTGTATGTCAGCTTGCTGTAATACTGTGAAGGTGTCCTGTTATGCCTAAGCGATAACAGCAAGCTCATTTTCAAATATTTGAAAGTCTTTTAACCAATATGGGATTAAAAAATATTGAGGCAGAGATGTTTATTTGCTTGTGCAATGTGTGCCACTGAATGCAAAGAATTTGTAGTCCATGGCTAGATTCCAGGAGCTCTGAGACCACAGATGCTTTCTAGTAAACTAGTAAGTTTTCTTGTAAAACTGTGAGATTCTACATTTTTATATAGTCTCCATGAGGATAAATAATTGTTACATATGTTTTGGAGACTACTAGGGTTTTCACCTGATTTCACTTGCAGTGAGTTGGATTAACATAGATAAGTGGACATCCCAGCAGAAAAATATGTCAATATTGTCAAAACAAGGAGCATGATTCTTATCCTGTTTATGTTTCATAATTCAGGTGGAATAATGCTGAAGTTGTTAGACCTATGTGTGGAAATGGAAGAATACCTATAATTCAGCTGAATCTCATCACTGGTCACTAGAAATGTGAAAAATACAGGTTTTGATAGGAAGCCACTTATTAAAAACAGACAGACAAGAGCAAAGTGCATGACACATATACTTTTAAGAGAATTTAAGTGTAAAGTGACGCATGTCTTAGAAATGATGTAATTTTTTATATAGCAGACAGTATTGACTACTCAGGGTGGCCTGTCATGACATGATGGAAATGCTGTGTGCATAGCCAAGAGTTTTCTGGATAGTACAGTTTTTAAAAAACACTGTGTTTCTCTTGAGGGCATCATTAAAATGGGGTTTCAAAAGCCTTTTAGACGAGTGTCTCAAAACCATGATCTTAAATGATCTAAAATGGGGTTTCAAAAGCCTTTTAGACGAGTGTCTCAAAACCATGATCTTACTTGCATGCAGCAATGCTAGAGGCAAAAGACTCTCTAGAGGGAAGAGAGAGTGGGTGCTGCAGCAGAACTTGGTATTTTTGATTACTGTTATGTCTGATGTACTCAAGTTTAACTTCACCTGTTTAGGTCTTTTTAAATCCTTCATTCAGAGCTACTGCCTGCCAAGACAAATATGTTAATTTTCTGCTTTTCATATTTTGTCACAAGGAAATAGTAATTTCAAAGTGGGTGTTTGTATGTAGGATATTGCAGCCTGCATATATCTCGACAAACCTAGTCTAGACCAGTTCTTAGAAAGACCATAGAAGTATAAATTTCTTAACACCATTGTTTTCTTTTGTAGAGGAAACTTGGTTTATTTATCAAGGAGTAAATTTATTAGAAGTAATTTAAAAAAAATATTTACTCTACTCATTTTTAGCATAGCAACGAATTTTGCAGGTGACAACTTCTACTTCCTTGGTTGAGTATCTAAACTACTACAGCATAGAGACTATACTGACAAATTAGCTTCTTGTATTCTGCTGAGGTTGGGGTTTCTGCAAGAGGATGATCAGGCTTTGATTTTACAGGTGCTAATATCTTCAAGACGTACATAAGTGGAAAAAATTTCCCTTACTCTGCAAAATAATCTATGTGAGAAGATAACAGGTTATTTGATATGAGAATCTTGTTTCCAAAGAATATGCTGTTAAGAGATGATAATGCAACTAAAATCTAAAGAAAAGTTTCACAGTTTAATTTTTTGCTTGTACATTCCTTGTTGTGAATGAAATAGCATTTATGAAATGACATTAAAAGGTATAGCGTGCACAGGGTGTTCTGTCAGGTGACTTTTTGGAAGAAAATTGAAGGTTTTGATTGTTTGGTTTTTTTTTTTCTCTGTTTTTTGTGCTCTTCTACATGGTCTAAAAAAGACACAAAATGTTTTATGTGTTTATATCATCACAGCTGCAATTATAATATGCAATCAGATTGAATATTATAACTTAATCTCTATATAATACAGTTAACTGTGATCAACATGTACATACACACATTAATTTTCAGTAGCCAGAATACTGGAAGTGTTAATAGAACTGCTCTTTAGGTTTTGAGCAGTTTGAGGGAGAAAGAGTTAATCTCTACATTTTTATATCATGGCTTCTGTTTCTTCTGAAAACGGCATATTCCTCAGACAGCTGTCAATTCAAGCATCTTTTCTGACTACAGTTAATAAACAGAAAATTATAGAGGAAACAAAGTCATTAATAGCAATGACTATCACTGATAATACTGTGGTTGTGATATCTCCATCCTTGGAGACATTCAAAAGTCATCTGCTCTGGTTGACCCTGCTTGATCAGGGTGATTGAACAGGATGACCTCCAGATGTCCTGTTCAACCTCAACCATTCTATGTTTCTGTGAAAAAGTAGTAAAAAATTGCCAGTATAAGGACAGTTACACTGTCTTACTCACTCTTATATTAACACTAACTCACAAAAGACAACTTGTGAGGAAAAGAGAAGAGGAAGCTAGGTTAGGGGAAAATCACAGAAAATCATTTAGTAGAATATGTACATTTCTGTATCCAATGGCCCATCACAGGTCTTTCATGTGTGAATTTCATAGAATCATAGAATCATAGAAAGTTTTGGGTCGCAAGGGACCCCTAGAGGTCATCTAGTCCAATCCCCCTGCAGTGAGCAGGGACACCACTAACTAGATCAGGTTGCTCAGAGCCCTGTCCAACCTGGTCTGGAATGTTTCCAGGGATGGGGCCTCCACTACCTCTCTAGGCAACCTGTTCCAGTGTTCCACCACCCTCATTGTAAAGAATTTCTTCCTTATATCCAGCCTAAACCTACCCTGTTTTAGTTTAAAACCATTACCCCTCGTCCTGTCACTGCTGTCTCTACTAAAA
>Ga0065711_1045696_pt1 | contig 13310 bp, 5 predicted proteins | sample Hoacrofraction12_FD_59098 | JGI IMG/M metagenome (GOLD analysis project Ga0065711, IMG submission 59098) | Hoatzin crop microbial communities from Cojedes, Venezuela - Epithelial fraction 12 v2 (version 2) | ecosystem: Host-associated > Birds > Digestive system > Esophagus > Crop | place...
TGCCAGTGAAGACTGAGGCAAAAATGTTGTTGAGCACCTCAGCCTTCTCCTTGTCCATTGCTACCAGTTTGCCAGTTGTCTTGTTCATCAGGGCAGGGTGGGGTACGCTTTCTTTGACCTTCCTCTTCTGGCTGATATACCTGTACAAGCCCTTCTTGTTATTCTTAGCATCCCTTGCCAAGTCCAGCTCCAGCTGTGCCTTGGCCTTCCTGACCCCCTCCCTACACAACCGGGCAGCATCCCTATGCTCTTCCCAGGATACCTGTCCCTGCTTCCACTGCCTGTGCCTTTCCTTCTTGCCCTTTAGTTTGACCAGCAGGTCTCGACTCAGCCATGCTGGTCTCTTCCCTCCCTTGCCTGACTTCTCACACCTGGGGACCAAGAGTTCTTGTGCTCTGTGGAATACATCCTTAAAGATCTGCCAGCTCTGTTCTGCTCCCCTGTCCCTGATGACCGTTTCCCAGGGGGGCCTACTGACTGACTCCTTGAAGAGCTGGAAGTTGGCTTCCCTAAAACTCAAGGTCTTTACTTTACTCTTCACCTGACCCTTATCCCTCAGGACTGTGAGCTCCACCAGTGCGTGATCACTGCTGCCAAGGCTGCCTCCAATTCTGATGCCAATGGTGAGCTCGCTTGCATTGGTGACCAACAGGCGACGTATTGCATCCCCTCAGGTAGGGGTGTCAGTTTACCTGGCTTAAAAAGTTGTCCTCGATGCATTCTAGGAATCTCCTGGATGGCCTGCTCTCGCTGTGCTACTCTTCCAGCAGATGTTGGGGTGGTTGAAGTCCTCCAGCAGGACGAGAGCCTGCGAGTGCGAAGCCTCCTGGAGCTGGAGGGAGAAGGCTTTGTCAGTAGGCTCGCCTGGATCAGGCACCAACTGCAAGGTTCCTTTTGTTGCCTCGGTCTCTGATTCTTACCTGTAAGCTTTCAACCTGTTTGTGGCTACTCCTCAGAGACAGCTCTTTATGCTCTATGCATTTATTGATGTGGAGGGCAATGCCTCCACCCCTCTTTCCCCGCCTGTCCCTTCTGAACATCCTGTGGCCATCGATGGCTGCACTCCAGTCGTGAGATTCATCCCACCAAGTTTCAGTAAGGGCCACTAGGTCATAGCTTTCTAGCAGCGTGGTGGCTTCCAGTTCCTCCTCTTTTTGCCCACGCTGAGTGCATTGGTGTAGAGGCTCTTAAGCTAGGCTGTTGGCCGTGTCCCCTTGCTGGAGGAGCAGCCCTTAGTTCCTCTGAGGTATTTCACTGGTGTTTCTCTGTTGGCCCCTGTTACCTTGGGAGCCCCTGGCTTGTCTCCGTCAGGCTTCAAGCGTGCTGCGGTGTAGCCAGCACGTCTCTGAGCAGCGTGCTGAGGGCCCTTGCTAGCACCCCGTCCCTCTGACCTTGGCGTGTCATCCCACTGCTGGTCATGGGCAAGCCTGATGCCGTCCCCCTCCCTCTCCGAGTCTAGTGTAAAGCTCTGGCAGTGAGCTCCCCTGGCTTGTGAGCAAAGACCCTCTCTCTTCCCCCTCTGAGGGAGGTGACTCCCATCTGATGCCAGCAAGCCTGGTGCCACGTAGGCTGTCCCATTATCGAAAAAACCAAAATTGTGGCGGTGGCACCAAGATGCTTTATGTTGCCGCGTGTTTTCCTACCGCTTGGCAGGAAAACAATGCTCAGCCTTTGTAATTCTTTTCATTTTCTCGGGACGTGCCAGAGCTCACCCTGCTCACAAAGCATCTCTTGTGCGGGCGGGAGTCTCCGAAATGCAGCGGCAGTTTGGGGCGGCTGGGAGTGCCTCCCTGTCAGCTGTCTTCGGTAAGAATAGGTAGAGTTGCAACACATGTTGTTTCAAAACGACTCTATCAACACAGCTGTTCAGCATTTCCTCGCAACCTTTTGTGACTCCCTCTCCAGAATGCTATTTAAAATACCACTGGAATCAGCTAAATTTGGCCAGCCCCGTGGATGAACTTTAGTACTTGGTTTGATGTGCCTGAAAAGATGAATTATTTAAACGTAAATCCATTTAGTTTTCGTGTTCCTTATCCTCATGAACTGAAAGAAGGGGAAGGGGAGAGGAAAAAAAAACCCCATGGGAGAACAGTTTGTGCTGCTTAAATCATAGCTAAGTTGCTTTATTTGGTTTTGAAATGGTTCTTGGTGGGCACTGTAAACACAGGGAAGGTATCTTTCACTTTTACTGCATTCTGCGCTGAGTGTGAAAACTCAGTGGTAAGCAGAAAAGGCGACAAGCTATAAAATCCCTTTGTGCGTTTGTAGAAGAGTTTGATATAATGACACGAAAGATGTCTCTTAATCTGTGCGTCTAATTGTAACGCAGTAAAGAACAGCATCTCCGCTTACGCGTACGTAAGCGAAAACATTTGTGCTGAATGTTTGCAGGGACACAAAGAGGCAGTTCTTGAAGAGTGGAAAAGGCTTTCTAATTTTTTTATCTCCCCTGCTTATAGGAGCTTTTTTTTTTGAAAAGCCTTTTGCACAGATTAGATAAATTGAAAGATGCAGAATATCGCATCTCTGACGGCGGTGGGGTTGTAGTGGGAAGATCACAGCTTGATTTGAATCTTCCCTTGCTCGGTCGTAAGCCTGCTCGTGAGCTGCTTTACGTCCCCGGGAAAGGCAAGTCTGCACAGCCTGGATTTGAATAATAGAGTTGCCATTAACGTCCAACATAAAAAAGATGATTGGTTGTACGCTTGATTTATGGGAAGCCAGAAGTGGTGAAGTATACAGTACACAAGGGGATATTTATGCCGCTAATGCTTAAAACACAGCCGAATGTTCTGCGTGCTGTAGATGCTTTCAAATGGCAAAAACAAAGGTGCGTGTAGCAGTAAATCCGGTTATTCTGATAGTTGAATGGCCCTCGATCAGGATCTGGCTGTGCAGTCTCTTCAACATGCAGAGCAAGTCCGGTAAGCCCCTGTTTAGTTAGTGCCTGTTACAGGATTATCAGCTTTGAATCAAAGAAAATAATTTCAGATATGTTAGGATTTAGGGTATATTGTTTCATCTTCATCAGTTTCTAATACAAGAATTGTTTTTTCCAATTTATGTGCAAATAGGCTTCCAAAATCTGTTGCTGTGAACTGAGATTTTGTCAGATTTTTTTTCTTCATCAAATTACTCCTGTTCTGCTAATAACCGTCAGATTGCACCTCAACTCAGCATTTTCCTGATTTATCTTCCCTGCAGTAGCTAACAGTAGCTCTCTGAGGTGTATCACTTGGCTGCTTTGCAAACAGGGTGCTCTTAAGATACTCAGCTGTGCATTTAGATTTTCTGAAATGTTGCAGCAATTACGTTTGATTTTTAGAAGAAGAATTCATTGTCGAGACAAACTGGATGAATTTTTCAGAAACGCAGAAGGCTTTTTCTCAGCTGCTCGGAAGCTGGGCAGAGGTGCTGCATTCATCATTCTGCAGTGTCGAAAACGTATATTAGCTTTATGGTTTAGTCTCTTTTTTTTTTTCCCCCCACCAAAAAAATATTAGTCTGATCTTTCTGCTACATAATACCTTCCTCTGCTCTATTTGCACAAATCCACCCCTGCCGACATTTCTCCAGCAAAATACTTTGCAGGGAGGGAGGGGCCGGAGGGCCCTTGGTTTGGGGCTGGGTAGTAGCTCCCATCACCTAACCATGTTAGTGGTGGTTTCTTCTGGCCCCTTCCGTGCTGAGGCGGAGAGGTGTTATTAATTAAGGAGTATTTGCTGAGCTTGAGATGAATTTTGTCTGATATAGAAAGTTTACCTGTATTCCCTAAAAGACCATTTCTAAACCATTTTCTACGTTTAACGCAATTTATTTGTCTCAACCCACTATGTGGGGAAAACAGCTACAGGAAAAAAAGCCCTAGCTGGCTACTGAACCTTGCCAAGCAAAGCATACACTAGCCCATCTTAACTTGCTAAAAAACTTATCATTTTGAAAGAAGGTGTTTAGTATTAAGAAACTGTAGATGCATACCTGTCTTAGTGTGCTGTGTAGACTTGAACCAACAAGATCGATGCATCCAAATTATAGCAGCTTTATCTGGTGTGAATGAGATGCTGCGTGCGTTTTCAGGTAAAAGAAATCAACAACTATTAATTTGGCAGAATTATTTATTTCTTACTGATGATATTTTCGGTGTATCTAATCAGAGCACTCATGAATAGAAATGAAACAATTTAAATAGAGGCAGTGTACATTGTATGATCTTGTTTTCTCAAACTGTTCCATAATGCAGTGAATAAATTTATCTGTTCTACTGAAAAGACTTCTGTAGAAGCCATACATAGTGCTTTCACCTCTATTATTTAATACGACTGTTTTATAACTCTTGGAAGGTGGTTATTTCTGCTTCTGCTACAGGCATCTGGAAGAAATGTTCATTTTCAGGGAACAGAAAGGAAAAGTAGTCTTACAGAATCTGAAAATGCAGACAGATGCCCCAGGAGCACTTGGCTGAAAGGCGTGCTACAAAGTGATGAGGCGGTCTTATTCCACACCGCTCCCCAACCCCTTGGCTAGCGAGGTCCCGATTTACAGAATGGAAATTAATGAGTGAAAAGAAGTTGGTCTGAATCAACGTTTGAGGTCCGGGAGGAGATGCAGCTGAGCAGGGCGAATGCTTATGAGATCTCATGGTGGCACTGGAGTTTTACTCTGAACCACTGGATAATTTGGGGACGCTGTGGCAGAGGGGCAAGCTTTGGGTGGCCTCCCCGCTACACAACTGTTGACTGTCCGTCAGGCTTGCAGGGAGACCGGTGGGCATTCTCCTTGAGATGGTGTGCTGCAGACTGGGCGGTTTGGGGTGGCGGTGGCCGAGGGCGACAGCGATGAACTTTGCAGTTGTTGCTGATGGAGAGCGCTCTGTCGTGGGCGAGCTAGGGAATCTGGCCACATGAGCCTGTGGGCTGCGCAGCTTAAAATGCCTTTTTAGTAAAATTTTCCATCCAAAATTCAGATTTGGTTTTTAAAAGATAGTATTTATTTTGAGGCTTGTGGAAGCTGATTTTTTTTTTTTCTTTTTTTCTTCCTGGGGAGGATTCTTTTACAGACTCCAGATGGAGTGTGTTGTATGGGGAGCTTTACTTGTCCTTGATAACGAAGAACGTAGATAGATTGTACAGGTGAATCTAAACCAGCTGGAAATAAACCAGGAAATGAAGGTGACATCTTATTATTCCTGCTGAAAGGCTGCAGATACTAGATGCCACCATCCTTTCTGTTACAGCGGCTTTAAAAGCTCCGATGCCACTGTGTTCAGGCAGGTTTTTGGTAAGCAGAATATCCAAACCCACTATTCTAATGGGTTTTAAATGGCAGTAGTTAATTTGTAAATACCGGGGTACAAACGCCTGCTGCTCCTCACTGAAGCCCTCTTAGGACCCTTCAGCGTAAGCCACGGCATACATTTCACTTTTCCACTCCTTTTAACTCTCCTAATCCTTGGGAATGGGTTCTGGACAGTGCAAGTGAAACGGTCTGCTGCATTTATGATCTGTCCTCTTTTTTTTTTTTTCTCCTTTTTTCTTTTGTTTTATTTTCTCTTTTTCTTCTTTTTTTTTTTCTTGAGGAATTTTGATCCCAAAATGAATTCCAGCACTTACATGCTTTTAAAAACCTGACTGGCAACCATCACCTCTTTAATCTTTTTACATTTCTTGTGATTAGCAGTGCTTTCTAATCCTAACACCAGACCCAACAGCAACTGTTACCCGCACTTCTTGTTTTGCAGCTAAATCTAATCCTTCTAGCAGTCTGAGGCCAGCGTTATATTTATCACTCTGAAATTACTAACTGTAAGATGTTGTGGCAGTTCTTGAGTTGTGTTTTTTTTACTTTCTCTTTCCTTGTCATGGATTGATAAATGCAGCGATTAGTAGAAGGTTATTTTTTTAATATGTGATGATTTCCAGAAGATGAAAATAGGTACTTTTACCTCTTCTCTCTTTTTCTTTTAGTCTTTTTTTTTTTTTTCCTGGTCCAGGAGAAGTAATTTGCTTTCTACCTGAGTTTATGATTAGTAGCAAGATGTGTAGGTGGAATATGTTTTAGTGGCTTTTTTCCGCCCTCCCCTTCCCTCCCCCCACACCTATTAATATATCTGTTAGTAAGCTAATGCTGTTAGGTTATGCAGACTGTTCAGTGTACGAGGAAAGAGAAGACAGCCATCAAATCCTCGCAGTTCCCCAAAACACTTTTCTTTTCGCCGGAAGGCTCTGCGTGTTTGTCCGTGAGGCAGCAACAGATTCTACATCCAGCTACTTAGCAAAGAAAGAGTGAAGAAATTGCTCTTATATATTTACTGTGCGAGATGGCGTGGGTTTTTTTCCCCACCTGGAAAGTTGTGTGGGTGTTTACAGCCTCTACAGGAACTGCGCTGAATTTGCATTAGGAAAGGGGGAAAGGGAACGCTGAGCAACTGCAAACTTACTTCTCTCTTGTTGCTGCCTGATTTTTATTTTTTTAATTTTTTTCCTCTAAGGGAGAGGCAGAGAAGGCTTTAGGCAGGAGCATACGATCCCCCAAGTGACCCTGTTTCCCTAAATCCTAAAATCATTTTTAACGAATGATGAAAAGAATGGCAGAGGAGCAAGGTGGAGGATAAGAAGTCACACTTTCCATAATCACAGTAGGTGATAGCTAACTGTGTCTTCTGCTGCTGGGGTCTTTCCACGGCCTGTTTTTCTCAGCTGTGATTTTCTTTGCCCAACCAGAGAAAAGACGAGCTGTATTCATTACTGGCAGTGCCAGCTTGAAAAACACTTTCAGATTTTAAAGCAAGGTAGGAAGTTTTTATGTATGTGTGTATATATACATGTGTATTTATGTGTTTATGTATTTAAAGAGCAATGGTGTTTGCTTTGGGAAGATTTTATGTCTGCAGATTTTGGTGGCTGAAATCTATTTTCTCTGTCAGTGGACTAATGAAAGGTGGTACTTCACCTCCCTATGCTCCTTGCCCTGCTTATGTCCTTAGACCATGTCAGCTCTGGCAAAAAAGATGCTACTTTCGTATTTAAAACAGGCAAAAATGCATAGCTGTATGTGGTACAAAACAATCAAAACAGAACTGTCTGTGCCCTGCTGACCTTATTAAATGTATAGTTAATTAAACTGCTTTAATCCATTACCACTAAGACTGGTGGTTAGAAGAAAAAACTGGGCTTTCGTCTCTGCTCAGAGCGAGCTGCTCTGCCTCTCTGCTTGGGGAAGGCGTCGTCGATGCCCGGTCGTTTGGGCTGCCTTCGTTTTGTGTTGAGCAGCCGGGAGGGGTCGGGGAGCTGCACCCACCCTGCCCTGCCTACGCGGGCCGTTTCTGGGTTCCCAGGGTGGTTTTGGGGCTCCTCATCCCGCTTTGAACAGTTCCTGCTCCCTCTACCTCTCCTTCTGTTTTGAGTTTTGGGTTGGTTTGGATTTTTTTTAATTTTTTTTCCCATGTGCGAAGGTCCCTGGTGAGTCTGTACAAGCTTGTAAGATGTTTCAGCTGTGATAAGTTAGACTTGGCTTTCCAGAGGGAGAAGGGGCCATAATGTGTGATGAAATAGGGCGGCCACCCTTTTGAAATACTTCTTCACTACACACTCTTGAGGCCTTTCCTCCAGAGAACTTTGTAACTTAGAACGGGAAGGCGAAAACCATACAAGGTGTGCCAAGTCAGGATTGGGCTCTGCGGTCAGATGCCTGGGGGGAAAGCTGGGGCGCAGGCTGGGCCCTCCCTGGCAGCTCGGCGGGAGACACCGATCCCCGCCGCTCCTCTGAGCTGCGAGCGCTCACGGCTGTGGAGGGAGGGGATGAAGCGAGAGCTGATCTGGGAGCTGGCAGTATTCATCCTGGGTCTAAAATTACATCTCGGGATGCCTGGCTGCAGGCGCTGGGCTCATGGTGCGGAAAGGAGAGGCTGGGGAAGGGGAAGCCCTAGATTTTAGGGTCCTCATGCCTTTACTGCCATCTTCAGTGAGAAACTGGCTTAATGAAGATATATGTTGTGAATTAGGAAACTGATGGTTAAAAATTGGGGTGAACCATATAAGTGTGGGGTAAATACACAGTGTAGGGGGAAAAAAAAAAAATTGGTACCCTGCATAAAACGCAAAGAACTCTGGGGTGACATTTCCAGACTTGCTGCTGTGTCGCTGGCGGCCGTGGAGACTTCTGCACTGGAGTGCTGCAGTTGTTTTGTGCTGTTTACATCCTTGTCTCTGGCTGAATTTCCTAAAGAGAGCAATTTCCTGGACCCTGCCTTTACAGCTGGTCCCTCTCCAGTCAGTGCTCCTGTTTCCTCACAGCATCATACCCACATACCCCATAGAAAAATCACTCTAGACTGTAAAGATAAAAAGGAAAACATGTTTATCAGGCATTTCTCCATTTCAGCAAAGAGTATCTGTTCCTTTGAAGTCTTCTGACTGAAAGCCATACCGAGAGTTGAGTAATGTAAGAAGTTGGATTTTCCAGTGTCTCTTGCTTTTGGTTCCAGTTTTGAGCTCCAACCACACAGCACACATGGTGCAAGGCAGATGATCCCATTACCGTGCTCCCCCTTCAGAAGATCTGTTCGTGAAAACTTCTTTTCCCAGTACTTATTGTAAAAACCAATATTCCAGTTGATGGGAAGGAGCGGTACGCAGGTTGATACCTGGAGATCTGCAGTCTGTTAGGTGTGAGATTGCTTTCTCTCTGTGATGGTTGCAGTCTTGGTCTTACATACTTCCTATGAATTTTGGATTTATATACATAAGATGTGCTTTTACATTTTATGATAAGTTTCAAAGGGACAGAATTTGATCAAGGCTGCTATCATGAATAGTAGATGTTCACTCCTATAAAAACTGCTTGTATAAGTAAACAGTGTTCCAGAAACTGACAGTCCTAATCCCTTACATCGAATTTTATTCATTCTTTTACCTCTGTAAATGTAATTTCTTCAGTAGTTTTTGAAGCTTGGAAACTGATAACCTTCAAGCTACTCTGTACCTTAGAAACCTCTTCACCGTACTCAAAATAGCATAAGCAGTGACCAGTGAAGCTGAAAGGGAAGAAGATAGTGATTAAAAACTTAATACAAATGTGTGGAAAAGAGAAGAACCTCAAACTCAGAAGACGCTAAGATTCAGGAATATGAAATTTAACACTGATACGACCCTGAATCCCTGCAGGGCAGCAATAATTAGAGACAGAGTAATACTGATTGGAAAATAATTTCTTGCCTTACCAGTCCCGCTCACTGATGCCAGCTTGGATGTTTGCAGGACCGACGCAGCTCTGACCATCGGTGGGGTGGTGAATCGATATGCAAAGCATGTTTTGAACTGCTTGAAACCCAGGAACGCGCTGTACCTGACCACAGCCTATTTCAAGGTCTGTCAACTTTGAGGATTCAGCGAGCTGGCAGTGTCTCTTTTTGAACATGCCCATGAAAATAATTGTGAGTGATTAATTTTAATTACTGCTGGCTGCGGGCAGATCCTGGGCTGCGTGGGTGGGTTTTTATTACACCGTGTCGAAGAGTCGTCTGAGCTGGGAAGCTCTCAAACTTCTTGCGATATGAAAGCTGTGCTCGGGAACGAGCACGTCTGCGGGAGGCTCGGCTCCCGTCGCCCGTAATCGCTCAGTGGTGGAGCAGCGGCTCGGGGTGTGTGCGCTGGTGCAGAAAGCCCTGCAGATGGGAGCGGGGCGGCCGGAGCTGCCGGTGACCGATGGGCTGCTTCTGGTGCTTCACGGTCTCTCTTCTACTTGCTGTGTTCTTCTAGACTGGAAGTGAGTGGAGAGGATGAGTGCACCGCTCTGAGAGGACTGTATTTCTGGTTTAGCTTTAAAATGCATTCCTTCTGACTTAATTTGGCCACAACCATGCAGGAGTATTTTAATCTCTGTCAGCATTTAGAGTCGTTGTCCTCCAAAAGAATCACATTAGGCTTGCTCAGTGTACCTCCAGCAAAACCCAGTCTGGGGGAAGTGGACTGTTATCCCTGTTCCAGAGATGTAGCTGAGACAAAGACTGATCAGAGGCTGCCTGACCGAAATCTGTTTGGCTCCCTGATGTCCCGTCGTTTGTGTGGTGTCTCAGAGGCTGCTGGAGAAGGGAGAGGTTTGAGCCCCATCTCACCTGTGATGGCTGGATTTCTTAGTCACTGGAACGTTTTTCTCCTCTAACATTAAACCAGAGTGTCTTCACTGCAGTTTAGGAAGATTTGTGTATTTCTGAGGTTGGACTGTGCGTTTGGATGCATCTATGTGTCTTGTCTCTGTACCCCGGAGACAAGAGGTGGTCTGTCAGATCAGCCGTTGGCCTCAGACTCTGAAATCCACAGGTGAAGTCATGGGCTTGACCTTACTCCTAGCTTTTCCACAGGCTTGCTTTTTTGACCTTGGTCCAATCCTTTGACCTGTTTTCTTATTTTTTTTCCTTTTCTATTAAAAATGTTCGTCTGCTGGGCAGAGACTGAATTTGTTTGTTTATTGCTTTGCTTTTTATATTCTTGCACAAGATTAACAGAAAAACTTTCAGTCGTGAGTATGTAGATCAGAATTGAAATTGCATGCAAAAATATCTTCCAGTCATTAAAAAAACAAAAGCGTCCCTAATTTAGAAATGCCTGCTCATGGAAATATTTATTCTCAGCCAATGAAATTCAGTTTAATATTACTAGATTTCTAACTGTAAGAGTGTGCAGATCAGCAGCACTGATTTATGTCCCTATAGAGTTTTAAGGAATATTGCTAATCCAAGAGTGGTTTTCAGAAAGGTTTCCATAGAAGGCTTGCTGCTTCTGATTTGAGTGGAGCTCTGTAGACAGCTGAGCTCCAAGCCCTGAGTTATTTATATATTCCTTAAAATTGAATCACTTTATTCTACTTAGATATTTATACAGTCCTTATCAACTTGATATGACCTTGGCCTAATAGATGGAGGCAAGCCCTACATTTCCCTGAGAAATCGTGTGATGGTGTTGGGAGTGGAGCCCAGATCACCTGAGCCTCAGACCGCTGTTTGGACCATAAATAATGCCACCTTCATTGCCCGGAGGGATGACGAAGTTGTCCTTGTAGCGTACTGCGATGGTAAATTTTAAACTTCAACTAGTGGTGGTCATGTTCACAGCACACGATTGAGAGTGGAAGGCTGGCGGGGTGGGCAGCACCGGAGCCTGGGGGAATGGCTGGGAGATGGACAGAAGCTTTTCTGATGGTTGGCAAAGTGGACTTGTCTCATCCTCTTCCTCTAGCTGTGTTTTTGGTTAAGACAGGAGATACAATAATCTTGGCAATCTGCCATTGCATTGTCTCTATACAGTTTCCTTTTGCCAGGATGATAATCATCTGGCCCCTCTTTTAATTAAATTAGCTCAAACAATGAACCGTATGAGAACTGCGTTGGGACTTTAAGGCAGCTGATGCATTCTTTTGGGCAGACGCCTGCGGTACGCTGTTTGCTTTGGAGACTGATGGGGAGAGGAATTGCCGGGCTCGCAGGGGGCGAGGCATTTCTTCTGACTTCAGGTTTTTTGTACCAAAGTCTTTAAATTGGCAATTTGAACAGGAGTAGACTTTTTAATAGGCTACCTCTGTTTCTACTGTTTCTCAGAGGAAATAGAACTTGAAAAAAAAGTGCTTTCATCTGGAGATTTTTCCTGTATTTCTCTGCCTTTTTTTAATCTTCTTTTTTTCCCCCACATATATATAAAATGAATAAATAAAGTTGGTTGTTACTACCATAATTGCTGAGATCAGAACAGGTCAGTGGGAAATCTGCTGTTAATTACTGACTGCCTTTTGGTCATCTTTAATTTTTCCTAGCTCATGCATGTTCTTTGTTCGTAGATCAGTACAACTTTTATCTCTTCCATCCACCAGTAACTACCTGTCTGTCCTAGCATTTAGTACAGTACCCTTTACTTATTTCATGCTTTTATTTCCTCCTTTCCTTTTTCTTTTCTGGTCAGTTAAAACAAAGATCAAAATACATGCTTACAGAATATGAGATAAAATAGGGAACAAATTGCAGAAGAGGGAAAAGTCACGCGTACTGTCAAACTACGTAATTCCTTTTTGCCTTTCTTCAGGCTTTCCTGGTGCAACATGACCTGTTGAATGGCCTGTGCTTATGTAAACAGCTTTTTTTTTAGCCTTTTGTATGGACTAAAAGTTAGAAAAGACCGTTTACTTAAACCACGTGTGGCAAATGTATGTTGTGTTGTCATCAGCCGCATTTGTACGAGGGGAGTATTTGCTCCCACGCGGGTTGAGCATTGTTGCAGGTACCAGGAACCCCTTCTGAGTTGTCAAGAAATCTTCAGGCAAAGTTTTCTAGTGATCTGCCTGCTTCTTTGTCAGGAGACGGTGGAGGTGATGTGGAAGGAGCTTTCCTCAGAAGTGGACTACGCTGAAGCCCCAGCTGCTGGTTTGTTTTTGTCCATGTGCATTTTCTTATGTGAAACATAGATCAGAGGGGCAATATGATTTATCTGAGCTGAAGGGTTTTGCAAAAAAGGGGATTCCATTTTGTCTGTAGCTCCGAGCTGATAATGATGTCAGTTACTCACACTGGAGCCAGATATCAAAAAACAGCGATGTGGTTTCAGCGCAGGAACCAGCAGAAGTCAGGGGATGGCTCTTAATCATGCTTGCGTGTCCCAAGCAAGAATGGGAGCGTTTTAAAGAAAATACCAGCAAAATATGGTGGTTCCTATCCAAAACTACTACTGTATGTTCCCCCTGAGGTGACAGCTTCTTCCCTGTCACTGTGACCGTGTCTCTTGAAGCTACGTAACGGTCTCCAGCAGATCATTCAAAGAAAAGAGAAAGTCCAAGGGAGCTATAGGACCCAGATTAGCTGGAAGCAACCCACCTTTATTTTAGTGCTGGCTGCATGGCAGCACCCGGCTTGTGGGCTGGAGATGGTGTTGCATGAATATGGAGAGGACAGCTTGGGTCTAAAACACGACATTTGGAGGCGGTGGGGAAGACTTCACCAGGCTGCAGTGCTGTTGCTCTCCTCCCAAGCTGAGCTGGGGAGCGTGTGTGGGCTGTACCCGTTGGGGGGGATCACTCACACCACGGGCGCCCAGTGCTGAAAAGCAAGAAGGGCAGCGTCGCCGTGCTGCCATCACGCTGGACCTCAACCGTGCGAGTCAGCAGAATCACGGAATCACAGAATCGTAGGGGTTGGAAGGGACCGCTGTGGGTCATCTACTCCAACCCCCCTGCCGAAGCAGGGTCACCTACAGTAGGCTGCACAGGACCGCATCCAGGCGGGTCTTGAATATCTCCAGAGAAGAAGATTCCACAACCTCCCTGGGCAG
>Ga0065711_1045697_pt1 | contig 13310 bp, 5 predicted proteins | sample Hoacrofraction12_FD_59098 | JGI IMG/M metagenome (GOLD analysis project Ga0065711, IMG submission 59098) | Hoatzin crop microbial communities from Cojedes, Venezuela - Epithelial fraction 12 v2 (version 2) | ecosystem: Host-associated > Birds > Digestive system > Esophagus > Crop | place...
CTTTCCCCCCCCCCCCTTTTTTTTTTAATAAATTAAAAGACTGTGTTACTTGAGGGTGCGTCTTCATGCTACAGAGCAGTGTTGTACAAAGGTACAGCCTCTGGTCTCAGGAGGCTGTGTAGCAGCATCAGCCTGCTGTGTGAGTGGCCACGTTAATTAACTCCAGTTGGTCCTGGAGCAGGCTCAGCTGGCATCAGCAGTGGGCTGTCTCTGTCCAGTGGTGTTGCACAACTTGGACATACCCAGGCTCTTGCACAGTAAGTCATTTTCTCCAGCCTTTGAGTCACTTCAGTAACAGTCCTCTGCCCTTTCTCCAGCTGTTTTAAAAGCCTCTTTTAATATTATGGTCCCCAGAACCAGACAGACTATTCGAGTGTTTTGACCAGCACTGTATATAGGAGTGAAATTGTTTTTCTTCTGATATTCTTTACTCCTCGTATTTACAAAGCCAAAGAGATAAGAATTCTTCCTTTTGTCAGAATTTCAGTGGTAGCTCATTTTCAGGACTGAGTCTGGTAGATCTCCCTCCCAGTAATGGATTCTGGATGCTTGTCACTCGCTGCTTTTCAGGATTGTGTCCGTAGCTAATTGCCAGTGCTTTTAGTTCCTAAGGCATGATTGTCTGTACATCTGATTTGAGTTGATTTACTTTGTGATCTATTTTGACCTGCGTTAATAACACGTCCCTTTCACTGTTTAACTCTCCTGTGTTTCTGGCAGCTGCAGATTATTGCAGATAGCATATAGCACTGAGGAAAACACTGAAGAGTATGGATCTCACAAATGCTGGTGGAGCAACTCCTGTCTAATTTGTCAGTGTTAATCTTCAGCTGAAAGCTGCAATCTGAGAGCCGGCAGCTTGTTCTTAATACAGCAAAGATTAAATGCACTGATACAGTTCTGTGCCAGCTCCTTAAATTGAAGTGTCACGTACTACTAATTCAGCCACCTACAAATGTCTGAGTGTTGCACTGACACAGTAGCATTTCAGGCAAATTTGAGAAATAAACCTTGTTTGACAAGACCTGTGCTTGCCTAGTGTGATGATTATTATTCTAGCCATTTTAGCATGATAAAAGATAAATCTGTAACAGCTCTCCAGTTCTTTTGCCTGAGTAGACGCTAGACTAAGTGAGCTGTAATTTACTCAGATCATCTGTTTACCCTTTTTGATGGTTAACAAAACTACAATCCCCTGTTTGTCCAGAGTCCTGCTGATGTTAAGCAGTGGACTACAGCTCTCCCTAGCTCCCTCTTTGAAAGCTTCTGTGACTAACTGATTGGGGCCAGAGGATCTTCAAACACTCTTAACAGATGTTCTCTTTAGTTACCAAAAGAACTACAAACCATTTCATCATTTTCCTGACAACAGGAACCCACTCCATTCCAAGTACAAGCCAGAGTAGTTTATGTAACATTCTCTGTGTCCTTAGCAATGATTTTTCATATGCAGGTCAAATAAGGGATTTTGTTATTGCTGAAGTTTTTTCTCTCTGATACTTTTAAAAAAAATCTTATCCCATGAATCTGTCACTGATAATTTTTTTCTTACTATGATAACTCCTACCTATTTCTTCAGTGAAATAGAACTGAGGTTTCTAACAAAGCTGTCCCATTTTTTGAATACGGGATGATAATATTTTTGCCTTCTAATAATGACCAAAGTTATATTAGCTGAAACTGTACCTGCCTTTGTGTTATTTAATTCAAAATATGATCCAGAACAAAGCTTTTCTTCCACCCCTTTATTTTCTTTGTAAGAAAGATGGGACAAATGCTGAGGAAGCCCCATAAGACTACTATAAGTAAAAAGCAGAGTGGCTTTGTATCTGACATTTTTCCTTTTCTGTTTTCCTGTTAGACTTTCTCCCTTCCTTCTTAGAAAGTGTGATGGAAGGGGTTTTCCATCCAGAAAAGGGGGGCGGGGGGGGAGGGGAAATGCCAAACAAAACAATCCCTGCATGAAGATTAACACACACAACTGAGCTTTGCTGTTGTGATTGGTCTTCTAGGATCTGTGATCACTTACATTCTGCATGCTTTCTGTTTTGGTTTGCTTTGCCTTTTTTCAACAGTTTGATTTATCTGTTCCTGTCTTTATCCTTGTCTCCAGGCTGACCATTTGACCAGACGTGGCAAACCACTGCCACAGCAGGAATCACTGGAAATTGAGTTAGCAGAAGAAAAACCAACTAAACGCTCTATTATCACAGTTGAGGAGTTGACAGAGATAGAACGTTTGGAGGATCTAGACACTTGTATGGTAAGACACATTCGTCTGGTCATTTGGTTAAATACACAAATAACTGGAAGAGAAATGTTTTCCGAAATGCCATTTGGCCATGCAAATGCCATTGGGAAACTGAAGTTAGGAATTGGCTTCTAGAAAAAATAAATCTTAACTTGAGGACACTTTGTCTGAGTTGTGTATTGCTGTTCAGCAAAGGAAAAGTATTTCCCTTTCCTTCACTTCACCTTTCTTAGTATTTATCCAAGGGCCTTTCCCTTGCATACGTTGCTACAATCAAGCTAATAGAATAAACATCTCTTTCACTGGCCACAGTTTCACAGAGGTTCAGTTGCAGTAATAGATTGGACCATGCTGTCCTTTGACAACATGCTGCTTTCTGTCTTTGTCTTCCTTCTTCTTGACATGGATTCCTCAGAGCCACAACAAAAAATGCTTCTACCTGGAAGTTACATTATTGGCCATGACCAGAAGCTGATTTTTTTAAATTAGCTTTTGAATGTATGGAAGAAGTCTTAAAACCTTGAGGCTGGGCTGCAAGTGACCCTGTTGAGCAAGCTTTGCAAAAGTAATTGAGTTAGGCATGTGAGATTCTGTAAAAATGCTGAACATAAATCACTGAAGTGCCTTATAAAAACCCATGTGTGACTTTTATTATAAGGGTTGCTCCATGCCGTATTATGATCCCTTATGAGATGTAAATCTGCAGAATTCCAAATAAATGGGTTGCTAACTGTTTTCAACCTCAAATCCCCCTCCACCCAACTCAGTCTGTTGAGGAACTCTGCTGTGGACAGGAACTTCAGGGAGTGCTTCTCTGTTACAACTTAGTCTAATAGGTGGTCACTGCTTCAAAGGATGGACTTTCTCCTCTGCCCTCCTACGTGGCTTCTTGGCCATGTGCTTTCACAGGAAGGTAAACTGGCAGAAAAACGGATTACATCTTTTTGTAGAACTTCTGTTGGTTCAGCTCCCTGAATCAACTTACTGTAGGGTCAGACAAGTACAGCTCAAGAGAAGGAGCAGCAGGGTTGCTCTTTGTGTAGCAACTATCTGTTGGTCTCTATAAAACAAAGCACAACTTCATTGGAAATATCAACTTAAAATAGTTCTTTCGCCCTTCCAAATGTCCTTCCCTACCAAGATCTGATTTGATGCAAAGTTTATCTGAACATCACAAATCCCTGTGAGGCATGTGGTGTTGACTGCATTGTGTCGCTCATCACTGGTACTATCAAGTTCCAGAAACTTTCTGTAGCCAACATTCAGTAATCATCTGGAGCCCTAAATCCTATGGGAGTGAGACATCCCAGTAAAATTATGTAGCATCTGAACCCTGTACCTAAAAGTTACTTTTTGCATGCTGGCTTCATATATAGGAAACTAAGCGCTCATTTTGATCCCCTCCTTCCATCTTTAAATTTATTCTTGCAGCATGCTAAATATAATAATACTGAAAATTTAAAAAATAGCTCTTGTCTTTATCTCATATGATCCTTTCATATAACCATGGTGATATCGCTGTGCTGTTATCTTTCACTTTGGTCATATTAAAATAATGGAAATATGATGATGCTTACACTCTTTAAAAGATGCATTAGATGTTAACTGTACTTATCTTCAGAAGTGTTTATATCTCTCTCTTCATTCTCTCTCATCTTGCACAGAGATTCAAATACCTTTGTGACCCAGATTCACATCAGTATCTGATTTCGGAGCAGAATGAAGCATCAAATAAACACGAGGCAGTAATCTTAGTGCTGAAGAACCCATTTATTAAAAACTGTAATCCATTTTTAAGACCTGCTTTTCGCATACTGGGTGCAAGTGATATTGGTTGCTGTTCTGAAAATACACAGATAAATTAATAGCCCCAAGAGGCTGAGTAATACAGGGATTTTTACTGAGCTTTTGCCCTTACTGAGTTTTTTTGCAACTAAAAGCATCATAAGAATGGATTTCTTACATTTTCTGGGTGGATTTAGTAACTTCAAAGGTAGCGCTTTCCAAGTGACATATTTTATCTATGGGAAAATCATGCAGATTTCAGATATTGTCTTGGAAAAATTAACCTGATCTGTGGCAGTTTTTAAGCATCGTACAGGTGTTTGCATGGAAGTGAGGAACCTTCTGAAAGGAGTAGCAGTGAATGCTTTGTGAGCTAGTAAGTGCAGGAAACAGATATGTTGCTGAACAATTTTACTAGAAAGAGGATATGGTTTTATGAACTATAATTATGAACCTAATTTCCTTTGATTTATGTTTAATCTTAAATGAGAAATAGCTATTTAGATCCCACTTCCAAAATGGCATCAGTCCAGAACAGTGTCTTGTTTGGCCATTGGAAATCCCGAAGCATTTCAAAGTGTAATGCTAAAACAGATCTGAAACCTTGAGTTGCACCTTGGTGTTGTGCATGTTTAGGAGCCTGCCCTTCCATTGCCAAAAGATTATGGAACATTGGATAAGGCTGATCATGTTGCTGGGATGCCAGGAAAAACCCCTATTCTAAGCCATTTTTTGTCCATAAATGTCATATCAGTTTGCTCCAACTTATTTGTCAAGATGTCTGAGAAAGAAGAGATTTTTGGGTTTATCTGAGAGGCACTGAGCTTGGACCACCATTCTGGGGGAGCTGAGTTTTTTTTCCATTTGCAAAACTGAATTCACTTTGCAAACCCATTATCTTCAGCAAGACTCTTGTCTGCATTCTTGTTTTCTTCCACAAGCCTGTCAAGGATCAGTATTCTGGATGAGACAGTGTGTACAGCAGCATAGTGTTAGGCACCAGCCTCGCTTGAAGCTGTATGTGAACAGCTTGGGGAAAAAAACTGGATCTAGGTTCAGTTTTGACTTTATGGCTGCAGGTAGCTTATATAGCACTGAAACTAGGTGAATGACTAGGAATGAAGCAGATTATTTTGAATAAAATGCTTATGAGCTATTTGTTCTTATACACGGATTGAATTTGGAAGATGGGCAGGTTTGTTTATAAAACGTGGGCAGGTGGAATAGGGCTCTGAAATGTCCCATGCTGGTGATAGAGCAAACAAACAGGCACTGGTGTGTTTCACAGCCTGCCCACCTATTCTCGAGCAGGGTGCTGAGTGGCTGTGGCTGGGAAGATTTCTGTGCAGGGTAGAGAGTTGCCATCCGTCTGCTTTGAAGTTTGATACGTATAAACAACACAGACAAGAAAGAATGAAATATCACAAATGGGCATTTGAAATGCCCCATTGAAAAAAAACAGACTTTAAAATGTTATTTCTAGTAATTTTTCATTCTGGGAATTAGGAGTTATTAAATACCAAACTGTGCAGTTAAAGCTTATTAGCTTCAGCTTAGGATTTGATTCTCATCCAGCCTTTTATGATGGCCAGAGAGCCTATAATATGAAAGATTTGTCAGTCATACCAGAATTTGCTAGTCTGTTAAATGACTGCTTCAGAACATTGGGAGTGATTGGGTGGTCCAGTGTAGGATGTGATAACTGGAACATTATGAACCTGAGAGTTTCTGATCTCTCTGAGCTGCGCTACAGTAAATTGATGCTTCCCTAATCTACAGCTCTCTCAGTTGCCTACATTTAGTTAGAGCTGTGTTGAGGGTAATAAGTCATTAGGTAAAAGTTGTGTATAAGTAAGATGGAAAGAAAAATCTTTATGCAGAAAATTATGTATTGTTCTCCGATTAAAGGAAAAACCATGGCCTGCTTTTCAGAGCTTAGACTCAATCATGAATAAACTTCATAAAATAGTATGATTTCTCTAAATTTTTCTGTGCATATATGAGAGTGACACATTTTAAACTAATGCATGCATTTTAAAACTAACTTTAAATGAGGGATGCTTATTTTACTGAGATTGAATATCACGTATCTTGGTATGTGTAATTGTGTAGGTAGATACTAACTGACTTAATTTTGCGTAATGCTTCTAGTTGTGCTATATTCTTTCGTAGCTGTTAGTTCTTTGCAGAAGCAAGAGACATGAAATGGTGCTCAATTCCCCATGATTGTATTTAACAGTTACATTCTAAAGCTTTTGATTTTTTTGGCTATTGGAGTGTTAGTTTGGCTTCCAGAATACTAAAAGGCCATCACCAGAGTTGAGCCACTATTTAAAGAAAAGTTTTCAGAGAAATAGCTTTTTTTCACTAGAAATTTTTGTACCTATCATCTTTAAAATATCCATTTCAGCAATATAATTTTATTACTCTAGTAAGCAACAAGCATACAGCCAGGATAAGTATTGTTTTTAGGGCAAAGCAGTGGTTATTTGCGTTACAAAGAGGTATGGTAGGAAACATGAAGGGTTGTAGGTTGTAATACACAAGTCTGCTTATTAATCTTCTGTAAAGCTTTTCAGTGTTATATTGAAATGCTTGGATGGTAAATTATGTGTTTGCAAAAATGCTTGTAGCTAATAGAAAATAACTGCCTGTGATGAATATTGAATCTTAGCTATTTCTCACTGATTTCTAATTTTAACCATAGAGACGGTTCTATGACTTTAATGGAGGAAAGTTTAAAGAATAAAATCCCCCCACAAAAAAATCCCCTGAGCAATATATTAATGTTTAGTCTTTACTGAACAACAGATTTCACCTGTACAGTAGAGAATAAAATTTGCAGAACTAGCAGAACACTCATACATTAGTGGTGTATGGTTTTTCCTGGGAATATACTAACTAGCCATTGTCAAATATTTAGCAGACTAGTCGAGCATCCAGACTTATGAACCTGTGGGTTCTGAAAGACGAGGAATGTATGGACCTCAATGTTTTCAGAGAAAAGGGAAAATTGCACTCACCACACCAGAATTAAATTTATTTTTAAAAAAATGAAAACTCATAAAGCACCACCTAAATACTGTTCTTTCCCCACTCCCTCATCCAAAACAATTTAGAAATAAAACAGCAGAAACTCCTTCAGTTGCTTTCACTGGAGGAAGGAGAAAATCGTGACACAGACTCATATGTACATGTGTGCTGATACTGTAGAAAGAAAAATGAGAGATTCTCTGGTATGCCCAGACAGGCTACCACATCCCATTCTTGTTGCTCTCTGTTTACCTGCAGCAGAATTGTCTTAGGCATAGTCAGTTTTTTGGATGAAGGACTGAATACCCTCTGCAATAAAAACCCCAGTTCCTGGTGGACTCCTAATGTTCTCCTGTGCTATAAATAAAGCTCTAGCTCTGCGAGTGCCTTAATCCAGCAAAAATCATTGTTCTTGCTGAAAAAGAGCAATTCCACTTTCCCCTTCACACAGCTCTTTCTTTCCTGCCCACACCCTCACACTTGTACTGGTGTTCACACAGCCTCACTGCAAACTGGGTGTGGGAATGGATTCAGCTGAAAATGCAGCTTTTTATGGAGGATTTCTTTCCCAGGTTAGTTTACAGACTGACTAGTACTCTGATTGAGTTCACAAAACAAATCCTGAGCGGCAGGAACAAGCAGGCAGGGATGAGGGCAAAGGCAGCAGCCTGGATGAATGCTGGATTAAATTGATTGTGACACTTGAGTCTCTCCCTTGTATGCATTAGCAGACTGGGCCTTTGATGTGCAGTAAATACAGCACTCTGTGGGAAGCTAGGAATTGGCATTATGGTAGGCGAGAGTATTCTTGGCTTCTGAAAAGGCTCCATCACAGGCATGCGGGCAAATCTACTTCAGTGGGAGTGCAATAATATTCCTGACTCACCCCGAACTAGGACAGTTTATGAAAACATCACCAGGAGGGGCACAGTGAGTGCCAGTGTGCTCCCTGAGCCCTTCCCTATGCCTGCCGTGCTGTGACTGAGATAATGAGAGACAAAGGGAGCCGGTGTGAAAATTTTGTAGAACCTGTGAACATCTTGTTTATTTGCAAGTCGTGTGTTTATATGTTAGCCTCACCATTAGTATTATGATTACATGAATTTTAATGGTGAATATTTGTTACCTATCTTTTCCTGGGTTCCTTTATATACAGTTTTGCAGCACCCTCACTGCCCTTAGAGGTTCTTATCTGTGTTTATTCAATGCCTGTTACATGTATAGAGTACAGACTCCAGTCTTTCAGGCTCATGAGGGGTTACATGTTCCCAGCTGAAACCCTTTAGAAGAAACCTCACTTTCAATGTCTCTTTCTTGGTCTCTGTGAGTGGAAGGAGGTGATGGATAATTGATATATAGTATGTTTTTCTTAAACCAACTGAGGTTTCCGAGTCAGAAGACAGAGATGTTACTCATAATCTAGGGTACATAACTGGCACAATATGAAGTAAGCGAAGAATGTGATGAACTACTTCTAGTAACAGCACTACATGCTTGGTTAAGAAAAAAAATAGTGTAAAATTTGAAACTTTTCTGCTTAGGTTAAAACGACAATTGTGAAGTGCAGCTGCTGGGTATTCTGTTTGCAGCATGGCACTTTTGTATCAGGAGCTTGTCTTCCCATAACACTGATGCTTTGTTTTGCCTTAGTAGACCCAGATTTGTATTGGGGGTGGAGGGAAGGATGTGTAGTGATGTCCTTTGTGGCTGTAGTTGTCTTACTGAGTTGCCATCATTGTGTGTCATGTGTCATGAAAAAACAACATGGAAAGGAGAGTTGAGTAACAAAGCACTCACTGAAGCACTGGTCTTGAGAGTTTAACTTCTCCCCAGTGGTTTTAAGAGGGAGTTTACCACTAAGTTGGACTGTGGCAAACAGAAAGGTCTTGCACATGCAGCTATGCAGTCTGTAAGGTGATGCCAGCCCCAGCTGCTTGGTCTCTCCATTCCCCATACTTCTAGCAAGGCTGTGAATGTTTGGGCTGTAGGCAGTCATCTCAGCAGGCACCAGCTCCCTGTTGCAGGCTGTAGCCTGCTGGTGGACACCCATCCAGCTTAACTGACCTCGTGAGAGGTGACTGTCCCTTCCTGGCTGCGCCTGCCTTGCCAGACAGTACTGCCAGCAGCAGGGATCACCCAAGCGCTCGCTTACCTACTTCAGGTAAAGCTGACAAGTTATGAGGACAAAGCCCCTTTGCACGAGCTGGCCAGGGGGCAGTTGTGTGATCTCTCTTGCCAGCAGAGCTGTGGGGTCAGTTGGTGTTCAGCATAAATACATCCAGAATTCATCTTTCCACAGCCTCTGTTTATAAGAACCTGCTCATTATTTCCCATGGCAGATTAGCAAGAGCTCATTGGAGGAGTTCTTGCCAAAATCTAGACTCTGCAGCCTTTGGCTGAGGGACAACAGCAAACAGCATGAGAATAACCTCTAAGAGCGCTGTTTGCATAGCACACATCTGCCTGCTGCTGTAATGCTTCTGGATTCAATTAATATCTGGCAAGTTGACCTTCTCAGCTGATTGAGGAGTTTTCTGTATAGGTTGCGTGGTCCTTTCTTCTGCTTTTTGATTCTTCCAGTGTCTCAAATAACTTGACACGTTACTTATCTGTGTTGTATGGGGGAGTCTTGTTTACCCTGAAATCTGGAGAGCCTGCTGAAAATAGCACATGCACAAATCTGTCTCACTCATGTGAGTGCTTCATGGTTCTTGCTTCACCTAGAAGAACAGGAGGGTTATGATTTTTTTCAGTCTGCAAAGTTAATACCTATAAGGACACCTTCCACTACACCAAGTTGCTCAAAGCCCCATCCAGACTGGGTTACCGGAATAGGAACTTTTGCATAAATAAATAAAATCAAGACTACATCATGCCAAAAGGCTAGAATACAGCTTCCAAGTCATCAAATCTCATCCTTGTCATTGACAACTGCATCACACAATCCTAATCATAAATTTGTCAGGCTTCCTTTTAAAACATCTCTGTCTCTCAGACTAGAGCAGAACTTAGAGGTAGACGGATTCTTTCTTCTGCAGTTATTCAGATCAGCTAAAGCCTCATTGCAAAGTGGTGGGTGTATCTCTGCAGTAAGATCTTGCTTCATGTGAGTAAAGATTGAATTACTGTGAATTTTTTAAGTCAGTAGTGATGGGATTGGAATAGTGGTCTGAAAACAAAAGCACTTAAACTGGTGAAAAAAAACCTTGAAGTAAGCAGGTGTTAAAGAAAACAAAAAGGAGTGAGCAGGATGGAAAGACAACATAAGTGAAAAGTCAGGGCAGTTTCGTTCAAAGCTGATCAGAACCTCTTTTTATCATATACATTTTAACTGTGGGTCATTTCTAATACTATGGTATTTAGATACCCCAGGGCAAGTTTGTGTCCATATACTCTGAGAAGTTGCAGAATGGCCTTGATGCCAGCCAGCACTGAATTCCACGCTTGCGGGTGAGCAGTTCTGCTTTGCAGGGTAGGCATCTTCCTCTTCATTCATGGTGTTTCTGTCCTTCCTAGGCTCATGTGCTGCCCCGTGACTGTCTGACCAAGCAGCATTGTTTAAAACATGTATCATGCTTGGGTGCTGGCACTCCATAGACCAGCCTTTGAGTTTTGCCATCCTCTCTTGGGTAATTATGATTCACCCTTTCTATCAGTTTGTTTTAGAGAAGAAACTCAAATGCTCTACTCAAATATTTCTGTTTCCCATACAGGGTCTTAGAATATTTGCTAGTTGCCTATTGAGATATCTCCTGTTTTTAATAGGGAGATATCTCGATATAGTAGTTCCTGACAGGACTGAAAATTCAGAAAGTTGGTGGGGTGTGGTTTTTTCAATGTTTAAGTTCACAGAGTATATCTCAAAGTGTCTGAGGGGTGTAAAAATTTACTGCGTGTGCTGGAAAGATGTCTGAAACAAACTTCAACGAGAAAAGAGCAGCAGCTCAAGTATGCCTGGGTTTTCAAGGGTAAACCTTCCCATCATAATTCTGAGCAGAGAGGCTACTAGTCCACTTCCCCATCCAAGGAAAACTGTACCTGATTCACTGTCATGAGTCTCCCCACAGCGTTTCTCCTTGGAAATGTCACTGCTTCAGTGCAAGCGATGCATCGTCTGCCCCCAGAGGGTCTAGTGATGGTGAGAAGATGACTGACGGGTTTTGCCTGGATGAGCACTTATCCTTTTGGTAGCTGTTCACTTCAGGATGTCAGAAGGAAGGAGAGATGCAGAAGCTGTGTTGGTTCTCAGTCCTGGGAAGCTGTGGGACAGGCAGATAAAACAGTCCCTGCTCATAAATTCATAGAAAAGTTTGGATTGGAAGGGACCTTTAAAGATGATCTAGTCTACCCCTCCGCCATGGGCAGGGACATCTTTCACTAGATGAAGTTGTTCAGAGCCCCATCCCACCTGACTTTGAACACTTCCATTCAGGAGTACCTTGCCTCAAACTTGTTTTAATGAGGTTATTTTCCAGGGCACCTGATGTGTATGGTGGCTGTCTTTAAAGAATTGCCTAAGAATATCTTAAATGGCTGTCCTCCCCTTCATGTTTACTGAGTGTAAGAGCTTTTTCTTCTTACTATATGGAAGTTTAGATCATGAACAGAGTAATTTTTGTATCAGCATTTGCCAGCTGAAAGTAATGAACAACCACAGGCAGGCAGGTTGTGGTGGCTTAAAAAGGTAGTTTGTGCCAACTGACCTGTAGCAACTCTCCATTCTACACTTCGGTTTTAACTGAAAAAAATTAGTTAGAACCATCCTCTTTGTTCATCTTAAAACACAGCCGCTGTAGAAGATGCTGCTAGCCTCTTCATGTGCAAGTAGAAAACAGAACTGATGATGTTGAGAATTGCTTTTTCTCTTGCAGGTGGTAGCTGCAGGCAGAGTTCCTTGCAGGATACTCATTCAGAACATGAAATAAGAGATTCAATTTAATAGTTTTAGGAACTGCTCAGTTTAATTCATGCATCTGTTTTTCACTCTTTGTAATAAAAGCTTTGGATATTTATAAGCAGGAATATTTATTAGCAGGAATTTTACATCACTTGAAAGATGCAAATGCAGAATTAATAATTGAAAGAGTATATTGATATACTTGGCTAAATATCACAGAGTACACAAGCCACATCTCAGCAAGCAGAAAAGCAAAGGTTGCTTGGCTAGGAAGATGAAATGAGCTCAAGGGCAAATCTGTTGAGCTTATCTTACTGCAGTGCTGCTCCTTTTCCTTCAGAAAATGTTGCTGCACAAAGTGATTCTAAAGGTCAGGCTGGTTTAGATGAGACTAATTGAATTAATTCTGAACCATACCTTTTTCTCAAGAAATTCAACTCTTGGAGAAGGGAAGCAAATAAACAAACATACGCCTTAAATTCATGTGTGTATTATTTGTATGCCATATTTATTTACAATATCAACATTTATATATAATATTTCCAGAGGGAGGACAGAACTCTGAAATACAAGGTCAGGACTAGGTATAAAAATGCACAGCCACTACGTTCAGGACAGCTGTATCAATAAACAGCAGTCTATCGCAGCTTGGCCTTGATTTCTAAACCATGTGTTAGTGGCTTTGCTCTCTTGTAAAATACTCCATTAGCTGTCATGGATTTTGTCATTGCATTTAACTTTCCAAGGACAATGGCACTCAAGAGGGAGATTCTAAGGACAGTGATTCAGGTTACCATCACTACTAGTGGGAAGTACATAGCTAAAATTCTGCAAGCCATGCTGAGGGTTTTACCCTCGAAATCATGTTTTACAATCTTCAGTAGTTGAAGTAAGCTGTAGCAACGTTCTAGTTTCTAAGACTTTCTATACAAATGGTGAGACACCTGTGTGTCCAAAGATTCATATACCAAAAAGCAAAGTTGGTCAATTTACTGCTCTGCATTATAAAGAATACCTGAAAATTTTTTAATTTTTATTTTTAAATGAGACAACAGATGTGTGACATCTCTGTCAAAGGTAGTTAGAAGGCTAGAAAAAGTGTGGGAGCTGTCGATTAACTGAAATTGTATCATGGCAGCTTTACAGGTCAGGATTCCTTACAGCGAAAGAAAACAGCAGGACTCGTGATAAAATGTCTTGTTTTCTTATGGCTCTTTCTCAAAAAGGCCAAAATAGTTCAGCACTGATTTAAACTGTTCTAGAAGAGTCCTTGAAAGTACTTTTTCTGACAGCTCATTCCCAGTTGGCACATTGTTATGATTCCCTGATCCAGTTTCTGGTTTT
>Ga0065711_1008813_pt1 | contig 13309 bp, 12 predicted proteins | sample Hoacrofraction12_FD_59098 | JGI IMG/M metagenome (GOLD analysis project Ga0065711, IMG submission 59098) | Hoatzin crop microbial communities from Cojedes, Venezuela - Epithelial fraction 12 v2 (version 2) | ecosystem: Host-associated > Birds > Digestive system > Esophagus > Crop | place...
CAGCTACTGCAGCCGGCCCCGCGCCCTGCCCGCCCGCCCGAAGTACCGAGCGCCGCCGGACGCCGCGAAGCCGTGAGTGCTGCCAGCCCCGCCGCCCGCTCCCGCCCTCCGCCCCCGCTCCCTCAGCCCGGCTCCCCCGCCGCCCTCCCCGGGGGAGGGGAACCCCTCGCCCCTCCGGCGCCCTCCCGGCCTGTCCCGGGGCCGCAGCCCTGTGACCGCGGCGCCCTGTGCTTCGCGTTGCAGCCCGGAGGAGCCCGCTCGCTTCGCCAACCTGATGCACGACCGGAGGGTGGTGCGCGGCAGCATGTACGGCCCGCGGGCCGCGCCTCGGGTACGTTCCGTGTAACGGGGTAACGGGAGGGGGGGGCAGGGGGGGCAGGGAAACGCTTCCTCCTTCATAACTGCAACCACGGGAGCTGTAAGTCTGCTGAAATTTCAGGTGGGGACGGGCCCTCCGTTCAACTGGCACGCAAGTGTTTTCACCCTTGCTTTAAAGCACTTTGCTTCCCGTGAACTTCTGTGGCTCTGATTATTTTTTTCGCGTTAAGAACTTGATTCCCGCCTCCCCCCGCCCCCCCCATTTCTTTAATGTAATGATACTGAGCACCAGTCACGATTTCTTACCATATGTATCCGCAGGTGTCATCAGTGAGAACAGCAGCTCTTGGGGTGGGCTTGGGCTTGCTTTACTACGGAAGCAGTGCTAGATGGGCCAGCTGTATGCAAAAGCTGCTTGTGTGGAGGCAAAAGTATTTTATTTGTCCTGATACAGTAGTAAATGTTCTAGTGATACTTTATTTTCAGGGAATATTTCTATGTAGACAGGTCGATCATATGAGAATTCAGAGCAGTCTGTATGTTTAACAGCTGCTTTGTGGAAATAACTTTGTATTGTTCAGTAGCTGTTTGTTAGAGTGACTTTCACATACATATGTCCCGTTTAAGAAGTTCAAAAGCGATGTTCGTTTCAATCCACGAACACAGTACTGAGTTTAAAAGTTAGTATGGGTTTCTTTAGCTTTATCAGCAATAAAGAACCTATAATTTTTATCTAGCAAACAATTCTCTTGATAATATGATAACTGGACTTAAGTCCATTTGATCTTCTTAAAGCTTTACCTAGAAACTCTCACTTGTCAGCAAGAACATGCCATTTTAATATACTTTATCTCACAAAGCAAAGTTCTGTAGATAATACCCGCTTCTAAATAGCAACTGATGGCTCTTAGCATGAGATGCCATTAGTATGTGCCTGTAGGCAGCTAGCATACTTTATTAGTTTCATTCCTTACAGTCTTTAAGGTAACCGAAAATTTAGGGTCGGGACCCAGAAAAGCAAGTCCGAAATGCTGGATTTGTAGCATTAAAATCAAAGAACAACCTTCATTTTCCTGTAGAAAGAAATTAGTATAATTGCCAAGTACAAACTGTATTCTGTTTCGTGGGGGTTTTTTCCCCTTCATCCCTGCTTAGAGTACCCAACCTGATCCCCTGGAGATTCAAAGGCAGAAGGAAGCACGGAAAAGAGCACTGGCTAGAAAGCGCTTAAAAGAGCAACTGCAACCACGAACACCCGAGCCTGTGGAAGGCAGAGAGCACGTTCATGTGCAGACAGGTAAAAGGCTGAATTTTTAAAAAATTCATCTGAAAAAGACCCAACTTGCTGATCTGTATTCGCTTACTAAATCGATGATGCAGTTGGTAGAATCACATAGAATTCAAGAATCATAGAATTCTAGAATCGGAGGTTCTCTAGTCCTTTCCATTATAACTTCTTATTTTCAGTTATATTTAATAAACTTGGCTAATTAGTGGCATTTTCCCAGAGGCTCTGTTTCTTGGTTTTCAGTGTACATGCTTGAACATTACTCAAGGCTTCTTTATTTATTCTTTCCTTTTCCACTATCATCAGAGAAGATTTTAGATGCTTAAAACGGGAGTTTTAAACATTTTGCTTATGAGTGCACTCACATAGAATAGAATAAGACCACTATTAAAAATTCGAGGACACACCCTAATTTGCAATGGAAAACCGACCTGTTTGTGGGAGAACAGGTTTATTTGTAAGAAAAACAAAATTTCCCAGTGGGGTAGTTAAGGTGAGTGTCATGTATTGCTGTGCCCTCTGAAAATCATGTCAGATTGGACTGACTGGGAAAACAGCTGCGTTACATGCTAATCAGACACGGTCTTTGGTTTCTGAACGTTCCCTCTGCCCCAGCCGCGCTGACCCCCCTACACTACCGCCAATGCACACAGCGGCTTTTCACCATTCAAATGCTGTTGTACGCAGAAGGAGGCTATCTATTGTGAAAGTCGTGGTCTCGTATCCTTCCCACTGATTAGTGCAGATAATTTTAAGTACCCCACAGACCTTATTTTCTGAGCCAGGCTATTTATCTCTGCAGTAGGAGGCAGACAATTATAATTCAAATCAAGCACATGCTGTTATAGATATGTGGTTACATCAAAGCCGTTTCTGGTGGGGCCAGAAGTACAATATCATTCTTCAAACCCAACAGATCCAGTGTTCTGTTTTGCCACATACAACGGTGAAAAATGTATGTTTTCAAAATTACTCGTTAGTAGATAGGCAATCGTTATCCCTTTTTGAAATTGTCCTATCCTGCTGACTCTACCAAGAACTGTTTATTCTGCAAGGTGGGCTGAAACGGTCTAGACTCTGACTTTTTAAACCTACGAAGTGAACTGACCTGTCAGAAATCACTTCCAAGAAGTGCACCAGATGTAACAGCAAACGTGGCATCAGATGGCCTATGCAGCAAACCGATCAGTGTTTTAAGCTGAGGTGTCCTTTTTGTTTTTTAACTTTATAGAAGACATTTTATTGCACTCTTTGAATATAATTCACCTTGTAGAGTCATCAAAAATAGTTGAGAGTTTAAAGAAAAAGAATCCAACTTAGAGCATTCCTTTTGTTTCTAGAACTATATTTGGAAGAGATTAGTGACCGAGTAATAGAGGTTGATACAGAGTGTCAAACAGATGCATTTTTGGACAGACCACCCACTCCACTCTTCATACCAGCCAAAACGGGAAAAGATGTGGCCACACAAATAGAAGAAGGAGAGGTATGAAGCAAAGTCAGGTGCGCAAATGCTGTCAAAACATGTCTCTCATACAAAACATGTTTCTGATGCAAAATTGAGGCAGAAACAGAAAGAAACTTACCCTCACAGAACATCCCCCCCGAATTTCTCCAATGTCTGCTTTGAGGTTAAATGCAAAATTAAGGAAGGTGTGTCTCCGTATGCACCTGTTCTGCTGCTTTCAGCTAAGAACTACAATATTGAGAAATGTAGAAATGGTGCCCAGCCCGAGAAGGGGTTGGGAACACAGAGGTGAGCACAAATAGGGTCCAGGTGAGTACTCTGCTTCTCCCTGGCAGGCCCTGCAGTGGCTGTGGTAGGGCGTGCGATGCCTCACTCCAGCCCACTCATCACTTAGCCCCCAGCTGCATTCATGCTTCTTGCCTTAGCTGGCACCGGCCCCCCACCTGCACTTCCCAGCCCTGCCTTCAGCACAAGGGCTTGTTCATCCTCCTGTTCTCATTGCCAAGGTGGTGAGAGTGATTGTGATTTAAGGGTCGTTTATCTCTGTTTCCCTGACTCCCATCTTTAGTTGTTTGACTTTGATGTTGAAGTCAAGCCGATCCTGGAAGTGTTGATTGGGAAAACGGTTGAGCAAGCTTTGCTGGAAGTCATGGAGGAAGAAGAGCTGGCCCAGCTGTGGGCACGTCAGCGTGCCTATACAGAGCTGCGTAATGCAGAGCTTGCTGAAGTGCAGCGCCTGGAAGAGCAGGACAGGCGATACAGAGAAGAGAAGGTAGGACTTCCTCAGAGCAAAACAGGCCTGTCTGCTCGTCAGAAAAAAGCAAACCATTTCTGGTACTGAAAGACAAGCTGTGGAATAAGCTGGATGTGCCTAAAAGGGTACTGTCAAGTCTGATACTCCTCAAAGCATTTTGGTGCCATTCAGCTGCACTCTGCCATTTGCTCTCATGCACCAGCACCGTGCTGTTCTGTTTGTCTGGAGCGGTCATGCTCCAGTGACCTGGTATACTCGGACACCTGATTGAGAGGCCAAACCCCAGCATTTTCCTCTGTACCTGGTGGACCTGTTCCTCAAGCCTTTTCATTAGAATAACTGCTGAATGAATGGTCACAGTGCTTGAAAGTGAGAGGCATCTCCTAGACTTTCACATCCAATGCATGCACTACTGCATGTGCACATGCACCTTTCAAGATCTCCAAGTATTAAGCTGTATTAGTACTATCTAGTAAATAGGAATAAATAGAAAGGATGAGTCTTAATTATTTACTATTCATCAGCCTTATATATTTGTGTTTTTTAATGTTTTCCTGGGTGCATTTTGAGTTTTAATCTTTTCTTATATGAAATAGGATATAAAATTGGAAAGATGAAAAGTTCAGGAAATCCTGACCCAACTTCATCTCATTCCAAGGCTTTATCTGCGGTAATAAAGCAGAGGGTCATGAGATCAGTGCACACTCAGGTATCAGAGAAGGGTTTCGTCTGGCCAGCTACAAGGCCCTTATTTTACAGACTTGCCAAAACCAGAGAAGGTATACCAAAGGAACCTGTTTATCTCTAGTCCTTGTGGATTTTAGTACTCCATAGATGGAGTACAAGCTGGCTTTCAAGCACTTGTTCACATGAGAAATTTTTGTGAAAGCTAGAGGCCGTTAGTATTGGTACCCTTGATTATCTTTGCTATTTATGACTCTCACACTGTCATCATTCTTCAAAGTCTAGATCGAAGGAGTAACAGCTGAGGGCCTGGAAGTTTTACATGCAATATTGTCTTGACAGGAACGTCGCAGACGCCAGCACATGCAAATGCTGCAGAAACAGAAAGAGACCACTGAGAAAATCGCAGCTCGGGCATTCGCTCAGCGTTACCTGGCTGATCTCATTCCTTCTGTCTTCAACAATCTTCATGAGAGTGGGTTTTTTTACGACCCTATAGAAAGAGGTTTGTATTTTTTTTTTAATATGTGAACTGAGTAACGCAAAAGTCAAAACAACCATAAAACATAGCTTATTGTCCTATGATTTAGAATAATGTCAGAAGACTTCATATTTTTACATTTGTGGCTGAAAAGATAGTTTCCAAACTCAAATTTTTGAAACAAACATTATTAGTCACCTGTACAAGTAGTCAAGAATAAGCAAGAGCTGACAGTGTTACAATGAGAAGAGTGGCTTTTGAATTGGAGAGAAAGAAGTGGATGGTTAGGATTGGTAGAGCAGAGAGAGAGATCTAAACTGAGGTAAATGTATTTTGATAGGACAGGCAAAGAAATCTGTATGTCTTTCTGAATCTTTGTTAATGATTATCAGAGCAATGGAGAAATTAGTTAATTGTAATTAGGCCCTGAAAATAACTTTGGAGTTGTACATCAGTGACTTCCAAGCTTTTAGAATCAGCAGGATTTCTTATAGGCTACCTTGCTTCACCCCGCTTCCCCAGGCCCTGCACAGGTGCCCAGACCACAGCTTGGGAATGGATACGCTCTCCCCAGAGTGAGTCATGGGGCAAATGCAGAAACTGAGCATGTTTTGCAGACGGGGCAGGCTTTGGGAACACGGTCTACAAAGATCACGATTTGAGAAATACATGGGTAAGCAAGAGCTCTTTAGTCAGAGGGAACAAATGCTTTCAGCAGACCAGAAGCCAGATGTCTTTGGAAAGTAAGGCAGGAAATGTTATTCTTCTGACTTGTTCAAGGTAGTTATTTTCATCTCCCTATAACACTACTGTGTATCTCTTCTGTGATCGCCCTTCAAGGATGCCAGAGCTCTTTGAAAATCCCAGCAGCTGAGAGGACTTTGGTCTGGGTCCATAATAATGAGGAACCTCAGTAAGAGAGGCAGGAGATAAGAAACCCAGCAACACCTGAGGGATTTCATCTGGTCCTTGAAAAGCAAGAGTCTTTTGGCAGGGATGTACATCCCTGAATGATCGTAGCAAATGAAAAACAGCCTCAAGATCCTGTTGCTTATCCTTAGTAAAACCACATTTTTTTCTTTCTTTCTCCCTGCTAAATGCTTACAGATATTGAGACAGAATTTCTTCCGTGGCTGATGACAGAAGTGGAAGAAACGCTAGAGAGGAAGGTTCTGGGGAGGATAATGCTTGACTGTAAGTTACCAAATCCTGGAATGTAATCTGAGCTCCTGGATGTTCTCAATTGTTTTTTCCCCAGTCAAAACAAACATTACATTCACAGGGTCATTGTGGGCTGAGGTAGCAGGTGTCATATTAGCAAGAGCTCCAAGTACCCATGGCTTTTGTGGTTTTTTTTTTTTACTGTATTAAAACATAATGTTTAGAGAAATTTATGAAGGCTAAACAGCAAAAATAGTAAAGAATAAGTGCTTTACAGCTGCTTTTCAGAAAGAGAAAATCTTTTGATGACTGCCATAGTTCCAGTATTTCCCATTTTCAAAACCATCATGCTGTGTGCAGCCTGGCTAGTTCTTGCTCCTGGTGGGGTGACCTGCTCTGGAAGTGAGGAACAACTGAGAGGAGATGAACAAAACGATTCAGGTGAACCCTTTCAAATAACTGCTTTCAGTGTAAACCACTCATTTGGCTGGAACTAGGCTACAGCAGCAGGGATGGTTTTTGTCATTCAAGTATTCATTCATTTTTAGCGTTATTTCAGGGTTTTTTCTCTGTTTAAGAAGTTATAGGTCAGTCATATATAAAATAATCTCAAATTATGGGGGTTTTCCTCTGTGTTTTATAATGGTGGCTTTCTCTCTTTCAGCCTTGATTTGTACAGTGGTTGAAAACCGCTTAGATGCATTTAGCCGTAAACCTCTGTCTGATCAGACAGAGGCACCTGCTGAAGAACCCAGGCCAACAGATGCAGCACCCCAGGCGGCCAGTGAGACAGACGCTGCTGACCAGCCGGTCACAGAGGAAGAAGGGACTGACCAACCTGTTGCTGAGGAACAGCCTTCGCGTCGCAACTCTTTCCAACTAGAAGAATCAGATCAAGCAGGAACAGAGGATTTGGAAAATGAATAGCAAGCAGGCAAATCATCAAGTAAGTGGAGATGAATGGCTTAGCTGAAAGAAATGAGTTCCTATATATTTGCAAGTATTGTGCCCTAGCCATGCCGAAGGATGAACCTAAGAAACAGTAGAGCATTATAGCATGTTTTTCATATGCTGACATTGCTGATTTCAGGCTGTAAAAATCAAGAGAGAGGTTACTAATGCAATGAATGGCAGTGAAATTCTATCCCCTTCTGCACAATCCAATCCATCAAAAACCTGTGACGTCTGCAGTTAGGAAGTAATGCTGTCCCACACCCTGTGCTAGAAGGTCATGAGAAGGGCATTGAGAGCATCCTAATAACCTTTGCAAGTGCTTTGATAACATTCTTAGCACAGAATTTCCTTACTTTCCCTGTTTTGAAAGGTAGCTGCTACAGCACTTAGATAAATTTCTTTTCACTCATGTTAGTCTCTCCTTTCCTGACAACCTTGGGTGGACACCTCAGCAGGTAAAAGTGCAAAGGCAGTTGTTCCTGAAGCTCTTCAGGTTCAGAGTTATCTGCCAGTGGGAATTTCTGCCAATGTGAAATCCTCCCCAGCCTCCTGACTCACGAAGCACTGATGAGGAGCTGGAGCCTCAGTTTTTTTTGTAATCGTCCTCTCCTGCTGGTTCACTGGAAGCAGTACCAGACGTGACTGACAAAATGTGCTTGTACTGTCACAGGTATCTGTCTGTTCACAGGCCAGCTCCACAAGTGGGGCGTTCCCCTTCTTAAAAGCACACCCGCACTCTACCACAGCAACACCGTTTCCTTGCTGGCTGCGCCTCTGGAATAAGTCCTGCCTTGTCCAGACTGCTTTGTGCTACCTCCTCTCTGCAGGTCAGAGGAGATGTGTGCTAACCCAGAAGCCAGATCCCAGTCTGAGAGTGGAATGTCAGGAATGACACCTGAAGAGACAAGTACCTGCTCCACATCTCACACCCTCAAAAGGGACATCCAGACTTTTCACTGGATGCCTTATATGTGTGGCTCCACAGGCCGACCTTGCCTTCCCTCCATTTCGGGCTAGGACGGCCGGTGACAGTCAGGGCAGCTGCTGCTCACGTGGAAAAGCGCCCTGGCAAGGGGTCAGCTATTTACATCTCTCTGTAGGTAGTTGAAAATCAGAAGTAATGAGATATAACCACTAAAAAATCCGCTCAGGAGTTTGATGTAGTACAAATGTGTTAAAACTGAGTGTCTGGAGTCACATAGTACAGACTGTAGACAGACACATACCCATGGATGCTTTTCAAAGCTGGAATATTCCCCTGTAAACTCCTCCTCTGTTTGCTAAGTTGACAGTAGTTCAACAAAGTATGCTTGTTTTTTTCATTTCTGATTGATTCATCGTAGCATCCAGCAAAATGTGTTACATGTATGAAATTAAGGTAGTTGGTGCTCACTACATCTGTCTAAGTTTCTAAGAAGAATTTGTTTTTGTGCACGTGGCTGGAATTGAAGGCTTGAAGTGAAACGCCTTGGTTTAGGCATTGAAGTCAGTGGGAGGTTTACCTCAGTTTTAGTAGGACCAAGATTGTGCGTTGTTTTTTTTCCCATGATGATGGAGACTCCTGTCATGACTTCAGGTAAATCAGGTAAGTGACTTCAGGCTAATTTTATCTGCAAAATAGAAAGGCTTTGTGACATAGTTAATGAGAATTGTAAATGTTTCAGCTCATTTTTGGAACACTGTATGTCAGTTTTAAGGATTCTTCATTACTGAATTATTGTTTTCTCATGTATTTATAGGAGCCTTAGCATAACCTAGAGGGCTGCTACGGATCATTCCTGAAAAGCACCAAACAAACGCTGTCTTCAATATTTGGTTTTAGAACGTTACAAGAGGAAGATGGTCACCTGGAACATTTTAGTTTTTGACACTCCTGCTTTGTGTTTGATCGCTAGAAAATTTACTTGAAGTGTTGAATTATTCTGTGTAAATAGGTTGTGGCTTTATTATGTGTTCTTGAATTACTATAAAAAATAATGACTTGTATGCCCTACATTCTTACTTCATTAGAATGTATAGATACAACTCAAGCGTTGTGTATTGTGGTAGAGTTTGCAGTAACAGGTGATGTTTTTACAGGGCCATGCAGCCCTGCACTGGCAGTTTTCCGTTAACAGCCCTGTGCTGGAATTTGGCCCCAGACGTGGGCCAGTGGGCAGAGGAGGGGACCCCTCGTGTCCTGTCTGTCACCGGAGAAGCGGAAAACTGAGCAAGAGTCAGGAGGGGAGGAGGGATATGGGGTAAGGCATAGCTGTCACCTGTCTGCGATGATGCTGGTGGACACACAGGCTCTGTGGCACGGCCTTGCTGCTGGCAGGGGGGCTTGGGGTGGCATGCGGGTGGCTGGGGGAGCCCGGGCGTGAGCACCATGTCTCCCCACAGGGACCCCTCCTGATGCCCTCCCCACCCCTCCAAATCCCCTTTCTCTGTCTGTGTCCCCAGCAGCAGCTGTCCCCAGCCGGTGGGTAAGGCCACAGGGTGGCCAGCTCTGCACCCACAGTGGCCCAGGGGAGGCCCGGGGGTCTGCAGCTCCCGCTCCCTGCTCAGCCACAGCAGCATCCCTCGAGTGGGTGTGCAAGGGGTGCGGAGAGGGGAACACAGGGAGCTGAGGCTGCAGGCACTGGAGGGCAGGACAGCCCACAGCAATCCCGCTGTGGGGACACGTAGGAAGACACTGATGTCACCTATTGCATGTTGCACACCCTGCACTAGTGACAGCCGTCTGCACTTCCCTCCGCTGATGAACCCCAAAGGCATCAACCTTTTGTGAAATCTCCTCATAACACGAAGAGCTAACACATAGGGCCACCCAATATAGTCTGCACTAAGTTTGTAGGATCACAGAATGGTTTGGGTCAGAAGGCACCTTTAAAGATCATCTAGTTCCAATGCCCCTGCCATGGGCAGGGACACCTTCTACTAGACCAGGTTGCTCAAAGCCCCCTCCAACCTGGCCTTAGAGGCTTAGAGTGATGGGGCATCCACAACTTCTCTGGGCATGGTGGGTTTCCGGGCTTTCTAACTGCTGAGTGTTTCCACACCATCTCTCAGCCCTGGGCTGAACCCTTTCAAAAAGTTCAGCAGAGCTGTTTCAGCCTGCTCTTTTAATGACATTGGAGGAAAAATACAACCATCTTTTCAGACGATAAGCGACTCTTAACACATCAGTGTGCTGGACCCAGGATGCAGGTTTCTGGGCGCTTTCTCCCAGAACCATCAGAAACTGGACACAAAGTTCATTTTGGCACCGAACTGTGTCCAAGGGACCACTCGTAGCATGGAGGAGTTGAGCTGGTACCTCAGTGTTGCACACTGACAGACCGGGAGCATTTTGTTGGGACGAAGATTGACGGCTGGCTTGCTGCTGGCAGAAATCACGGGTTTCAAAGAGCTGGGGAGAGAACGGGTAAAAAGAGCACACCTGTGAAAGCGTTTGTTCGCTCGCTTATGTGCATGTGTTAAACACGCACCTCACCTTGTCCGTCTGTAACGGCTGCAGCCTTGGGAGCCCACAGAAGCTGTGTTACTTCAGCAGCAGCAGTACACAGCAACAGCCCCATAGTGCTCACAAAGCTGCGAGGGTTCCTGTCCTGCCCTCCTGCAGGTGACACCTCCAGATTAGTGGGACAACATCTACCATAGCGAAAGAGTGAAACTATTTCAGCGTGGTTTGACACTGCCAGGATTGCTTTACTGGTACAAACCAGGAGCTGGGAATGGCCTGGAGTGCCTTGCAGTGGTCTAGCTGTGGTGCTGCTTTACTGCAGTGTTATCGTAGTTACAAACTGCCTCATGTCACCTCACTCCTCTTCCTCAGCCCCACCACAAACATTTGGCCCTCTCAAGTTGCCCAGGCCTTGGTTATTAATACGATAATGTTAGCATACATATATTGTCACTGGCAGTTGTTATGGGTTTGCATGGCAAGGTTTTCGTAGCCGGGGGGCAGTAGGGGTGGCTTCTGTGAGAAGCTGCGAGAAGCTTCCCCCATGTCTGATAAAGCCAACACCATCCAGCTCTAAGACAGACTCGCTGGTGGCCAAGGCCAAGCCAATCACCGATGGTGGTAGTGCCTCTGTGATAACATGTTTTAGCAGGGAAGAAAAAAACTGTGGGGAGATGGCAGTTAGAGAGAGGAGTGAGAAGATGAGAAACAAATCTGCAGACACCAAGGTCAGTGAAGAAGGAGTGGGAGGAGGTGCTCGAGACACTGGAGCAGAGAGTCTTCCCTTGCAGCTCGTGATGCAGACCATGGTGAGGCAGGTTGTCCCTCTGTAGCCCACGGAAGGGATCCCACGCCAGAGCAGGTGGATGCCTGAAGGAGCCTGTGACCCCGTGGGGAGCCCATGCTGGACCTGCAGGCCAGTGGAGAGAGGAGCCCATGCCGGAGCAAGTTTGCTGGCAGGGCTTGTGACCGCGTCAGGGACCCACGATGGAGCAGCCTGTTCCTGAAGGACTGCACCCCATGGAAGGGACCCACGTTGGGGCAGTTCATGAAGAGCTGCAGCCTGTGGGAAGGACTCATGTTGGAGAAGTTTGTGGAGAACTATCTCCCGTGAGAGGGACCTTCACGCTGGAGCAGGGGAAGAATGTGAGGAGTCCTCCCCTGAGGAGGAAGGAGCGGCAGAGACAACGTGTGATGAACTGACCGCAACCTCCATTCCCCGTCCCTCTGCGCTGCTCGGGGGGAGGAGGAAGAGAAATGGGAGTGAAGTTGAGCCCAGAAAGAAGGGAGGGGTGGGGGGAAGGTGTTTTAATTTCTGGTTTTATTTCTCACTATCCTACTCTGATTTGATTGGTGATGAATTAAACTCCCTTTTCTCCCCAAGTTCAGTCTGTTTTGTCCATGACAGTAATTGGTGAGTGATCTCTCCCTGTCCTTGTCTCGACCCTCGAGCCTTTCATCATATTTCCTCTTCCCTGTCCAGATGAGACAGAGTGACAGAGCAGTTTTGGTGGGCACCTGGCATTTATCCAGGCCAAACCAAAACAGCAGTTTAACTAACTTGACAGCGAGCAGTAGCAGCCGTGGTAGTGGCAAACCCAATGCTGCTGACCGCTGTGGGGTTCATGATTTCTGGCAAGAAGTCTGGCTGAGAAGCTGCTGCAATAATGCTTGAAACTACCCCAGAAAGATTACTTTTAACTGTCAGAGTCCTAGTTGGATCCTTCAGCTGCTGCTGAGACAACATATACTGTTAAAAATAACCTAACAGTGTAATTTGACTCAATAGGAATTGTGATTCAATCATTCTTTGGCAATTGAAATTATATCTACTTTAAACATGGCTTTTTTTAAGACAATCACATCAGAAAGTACTCATACATATGATGGGTTACAGAGTACATCTAAAAGATTATTTAATGGGAAAACACCAGCAGGCCAACCATTACCATTTTAATTAATGGTAATTAATAGATCAAATGCATTTGTTACAAACAGAGCTGACATAATACTTGAGTTATCTACCTTTTCCCCAAACACAACCCACTGGATCACAGGATCACTGAAAGGTCTGCCTAGGTTGGACAGGATCTCTGTGTCCTTGGTCATTGGTCCAACCTTCCCTAAAAGCAGGGCCCCAGACCAAGCTGGACTTTGGCCAGCTGGGACGGGTCCAGGGGGCCTGGTGGCCTGCAAGCCGCGCGGCCGGACAGCAATGCCCCTCGCAGCCGTGAAGGCAAACCATGTCCCAGCTTGTGTCAGCAAGAGCACAGGCGACAGGCCAAGGGATGCCGTGATGCCGCTCTGTTCAGCACTTGCTGGAGGCCCACACCTGCAGGACCGAGCCCAGCTGTGGTCTTCCCCAGCCCCAGGGAGACACGGAAGAGTTGGGAAGGGTCCCGCACAGGGCCACAGAAAGGGTTAAAGGTGGAGAACTTGCCATAGGAAGCCGGAGTGGAGCAACCGGGTGTGCTTAGCCCGGAGCAGAGCGGGCTCAGCTGGACCGATCCCAGTTTCCCAGAGTGGAAATGGCAGTCACGGAGCAGGTGGAAGCACCTCCCCGAAGACGCCCCACGGCAGGACACGACACCCCCGCTCCCCTCAGCCTGCCAGGGCGCCAGTCTGCGACAAGACCCCGAGACGGTGTCGGCGCAGGAAACCCCCGCTGCCTTGAGGTGCTTCTCTCTTAATGCTTCCCCCGCCCGGCTCGGCCGGGCTCGGCCCTGCTCTTCCCGGCGGGGCGGGGAGGAAGCGGG
>Ga0065711_1045698_pt1 | contig 13309 bp, 6 predicted proteins | sample Hoacrofraction12_FD_59098 | JGI IMG/M metagenome (GOLD analysis project Ga0065711, IMG submission 59098) | Hoatzin crop microbial communities from Cojedes, Venezuela - Epithelial fraction 12 v2 (version 2) | ecosystem: Host-associated > Birds > Digestive system > Esophagus > Crop | place...
ATACAGTTGGCCTCAGCCCATCGATCCAGTCTGTCCAGATCCCTCTGCAGAGCCTTCCTACCCTCCAGCAGTTTGACAGTCCCGCCCAGCTTAGTGTCATCTGCAAACTTACTGAGCGAGCACTCAATCCCCTCATCCAGATCATTGATCAAGATTTTAAGCAAGACCGGACCCAAAACGGAGCCCTGGGGAACACCACTCGTGACCGTCTGCCAGCTGGATTTGACTCCATTCACCACCACTCTCTGTGCTCAGCCATTCAGCCAGTTCTTTATCCAGTGAAGAGTAGACCCGTCCAAACCATGGGCAGCTAGTTTCTCCAGGAGGATGCTGTGGGGGACAGTGTCAAAGGCCTTACTAAAGTCCAGGTAGATGACGTCCACAGCCTTTCCCTCATCCACTAGGCAGGTCACCTGGTCAGTGAAGGAGATCAGGCTGGTCAAGCAGGACCTGCCTTTCATGAACCCATGCTGGCTGGCCCTGATCCCCTGATTGTCCTTCATGTGCCCAGTGAGCACACTCAGGATGAATCGCTCCATAATCTTGCCTGGCACCGGGGACAGGCTGACAGGCCTGTAGTTCCTGGGAAGGAGTTCCTTATTCTGGCCCTTCTTGTAGATGGGTGTTACATTGGCGGTCCTCCAGTCCTCCTAATGGAAGATGTAGAGATGCAAAAGCTGTATCAGTAGAAGTTAAGGGAGAGCAAGATGGGAAATGTTACTTACCTATACATTACATGCTATGGATACCCATTTGTCATTCTTTACTATAATGAGAGCACGCAGCCTGTGTAGAAAGAAACCATGTCATCCCTAAGTAGCAGCAGCCCTCCCATTTGATGTGCTGCAGCTTTTGTGTTACCAGCAGTTTGGGGGCAAAAAAAAAAAGTTTGCTGATTTCTGTTTGCATTGATTTTGCACGTTTTACTCCACAAGTGCAATAGGAAGAAATATCTGAGAATAAACAGAGACCTCTCCACTCGTGGCCAAATATGAAAGTCACAGAAAAGTCGAGTTACTGGCGGGGAGGCACAGACTTACTGGATTAGGTAATAGCTGGAGAGAAAGAGAACTGATCAGGTAAAAAAGGGATGAGAGAAGCTGCACATGGTAAAGATCAGGTCATGTAACCTTTCAGTGACTGGAAAGAGAAATCAGTCACAAGCTCTATCCCTATCCCTTCTCTTCCATTACTGTATTTTTCTGTTTTTTCCATTTGTCAAAACCAAGTCCTGAATGTCGATACTACTTTTTTTTTTTTTAACTTCCAAACTCATGTTATTTAAAACATTTTTGAAGACGCATCAAACAGCTTCACCGGAACAAAAAGTATGTGCTGTAGTTGCATGACCCTAAAACTTTCTTCCCTCCTGGGAAGAAAACACTCTTAAATTTTTCATATTTTGGTCTATGTTGTACCGAGATTTATGTCAGCCTTTTCTAATATATTTTTCATGGGAAGGAAAATTGTTACCTGGACAGGCTTAAAATCTGCGATGTTGAGGTATTGATAAATAAAGGAAGAACAAGCAAAATTTTTTTGAGTGGCTGCATTGAAATTAGTTTCTTAGCTAGCTAGTGATACACCATACTGTGAGAGAATAAAGAAAAAACTTAGTTTGGTCAGCTGCTTTTCTGTGTTATCTTTGTGCCTTTTTTTGTTTCCAACCCTGTCAGCACCATACATGCAATCCAAGGCCACTCAGCTCTGATGCTGTGTTGGAATTCCCAACATGCCTTTGCTCATTGTAACACTTCCCAAAACAGGGAAGCTCAAAAATTACTCACGTAAGTATGCCCTCCTACAGATTGCTTCAGTACTGTTACCTTTTTTATGCCAAACACTTATTAAAATGTGGAGTATTGAACAGTTGTTTAGCAGGTTCAGAAATCTGGTAAATCAAGTATTGGGTAGTTGCCATCCTTTTTGCATCTTTTTTTTTTTCTTGTATTTAAAGACCTTAGCACCCTGTTTCCTTACACAGCCTAAAATTACTGAGCTAGATACCCTAGAAGCAGTCTTCCTGTTTTTTTTTCTCATTTACTGCATCTCTTGTTTTTTTTGGTCGAAGTATTACTGTAGCCTCTGTCTGTTCCATGGCCTAAATAAGATTTAGCTTTTCCTTTGGTGTGGTTAAAACAATGGAGCTACTGAATTTTATCAACAACTGATGAAAATCTTGGAATCAACAACTGACTGACCTGCTGGCAGTCACTCTTCTTCTCTCCATAGTAGTAAGTGCATCACCACATGGAAAGTACATGGTGAAGAATGGGAGGAATAAAATGAGGGGCATACTAAGCAGGTGTGTGTTTTTCATCTCCAGCTGCCAGTGAAATCAGTACAGTTTGACTGGGCAGATATCAGAGGAGCTTGTTCTTTATGGTCTCTTTGCATAGAACGTAATGAATTTCAGACTGAAGTGATACTAAAATGGTGCCAGGAAACTAGTTTGGATTCCAGCATGTTAAATACTTTAGAGAGAAGTCTTTCATTTTTAAATGTTTAATTCCTGATTTGAATGAAGGCCAACTGTCATGACTCTTTCCTCAGTGCAGCCATTTAAGGAATAAAATGAGAAGACAATATGCTTGAGTCACTTCAAGTCACTCTTTTCAAAATCTGTGTACATCTCCAAAGTTGCCAACTCCAGTGAACTATAATATGTGATTGACATATACTAAAGGATATAATAGATATGTACTAAATTACTTATTTCAGCTTCCCAGGGATATCAGAGCTCTATTAGGAGTGGAAATATATGTATCTTTTTCTGGTGCTATGCAAGCTTTTTTAATACCATCTTTCATTTCAGTAACTGCTATGTTAAAATACTGTATGGGGTTTGTGTTTTTTTGGGGTTGTTTTTTTTTTTTGGTTCCCACAGAAGTTTTATGGCATCCTTTATGAAGAGTGGGAATTGCGGCAGAGATTCCACTATGTTCCTATTAATGACTATATAGTTTCAGCTGATTTTACATGAAAAAAATCTGAATACGTGAAGTTTTTTGCCCATATCCAAAAAATCCTGAAACAAGTTAGCAGGAGGCAATTCCCCAGGGTCACTCGGGTAAGAAAAGCTTATTCACTTATGGTTGAAACAGAGACCGTATCAGATTTCCCTACTGAGAAACATGTGAAAAGCACACTCATGAAAGTTGGGGTCGGGGAGGGGAAGGGAAGGTTATTTTTGGTGTTTGTTTCTTTTTTTGCAAACTGTAGTCAGAACAAGGAATTTCTACTCAGTTGTTCATACAGAATAAACATCTACTGATTAGTCTCGTTTTTTGGCTAATGATGCCAAAAAATTTATCCAAGCATAATGGATATACCAAATTTTATGCTGAAGAAAATATCAGCTACATGTGTCATGGCGGGTTTTTTTTCCCAGCCAGTAGCAGTGTTTAAAATACAAGAAACTACAGGAATTTCCACATGCTCCATGCAAAAGTGGATAAAAATATTTGCTTTATAGAAGCAAATTATTAAAGCCTGTCTTTTTTTCACAAGCAGCAAATACTCTTAAAAGCAAAACCTTACCAGTGATCATTTAATCTCAAGGACTGGTTCTACTGGCCTAGTTCTGCAAGAACAACTAATGGAAAGAAACACTATTTTTAGAAGATCTTCATTAATATAGAAACATCCAGTATTGCATTCTGCATTTCTCATTTCCAAAATGCTATTAAAAATATCAGTTGGAGTGACAGTTCATCTACAGTCCTTAGGAAATCTAAAAATAAACAGCCACCTGTGCTCAAAATGCTAGCACCTCTACTTGTGACTCACTTAGATTACTTATTATTTGCAGATGTGATTTTTTTTTCCCTGACACTTATGTACTACACAAATCAACCTGGTATATACAAATCAAAAGTTATTCAATTAACATAAAAATATCAGATGTCACATGAAATGTCATTTAATGTCAGGCCTGGAATGAGCAAATAAATTGCCTCATCAGTTTAATTAACAAAACAGGTAACCAAGTCAAATTAATGTACTTCAGATTATATTAGAGCCATTTTGAATGGAATTGCACAGTTGAATTTTAATTGGAAATTCACTTTACAGGACAAGGAAAAACATTATTTTACTTCAATGCCTAATACTTGGTGGAGAGGTAGTAAAATCTTCTGAGCATGCTAGAGAGAATAGGATAATCTTTGGAGTCCTAGAGTCTGTGAACTGCCACTTGATTATTAGATTTATAATTAAAAATCAACAATTTTTTACAAAGTTGTTGATCTGAATTCTTGAGAGTTCTCTACAGTTTTGAGTTTTCTAATGATTATTATAGAAGGCAAATGACTGGGCTGCGCTGTTCTAAGCACTGTACAGAGAAATGAGAGAGCCTCTGAAGAGCTCAGACTAACGGTGATGAAGAAAAAGAATATTAGTCCTCATTGTGAAGCTGGCTGAAGCATGGAGAACTGAAGTGACTTGGCTGGTTAACAGCAGTTCAGGAGATACATGGCAAAACTGTGGCTGTGTGCTGCATCTTAATCTCGGTAACTTAGCCTCATAATGATCTTTCTACTTTTCATTTTCCACTTGCTGTGAGTAACAAAGAGTAAGTTCATGTTGTTAGAGGGCTTTAAGTAGAATAGTCTGGTGGTTTCTTTTTCTGAACACTTTTCTTTGATTGATGGGCAAATGGGAAGCAGAATGGTGAAGTGAAAGGATCACAGAACAGTAAAGTGATTGTTGGAGAAATGCACAGACGGTGTTATCAACCGCAGAAATACCAGCAGAAACAGAGACTAAGATTCCTCCTAGAAATGGAAAGTGTTTTCCCTTAGTAAATATAGAAGGTAATTGATACAGAGAGGTGAATTTATGTATCATTTTACATTATTTCCATTGATCTACCTGAATAAGCTAAACAGGAAGGAATCACTGCGAGTTACCCTGAATACTTAAAAAGCAGAAAAAAAAATATCAAAATTTTTCCCAGTAATGCTGTCTGCCAGCCTTCCAGATCATGTTTTGAATACAAGCTCAGTTGACTAACATCATATGTTATATGGATAACTGTATTATCCATATTTTCAAATAAGTAGTTCAAATCCTTAAGGCTCGATACAGTTACCTTCTTTCCTGTTTGAAGTGGGTTGAGTATTCCTTTTGCTTGTTTATAAGTTGACAGTTATCTCTGAGAAATGGAAGTATGTTTTCAAGTATTTCATGTAAACAGTTAACATTTAACATCTCTATTAGAGGAGAAAAGAACTTAATCCCTAGAGGTGTTATTCCTAGTTCCACTACTTACTGTAGTTATTAGTAAAGCAAATTACTTTCTGCTAAGAAGTTGCTTAGACAATCAAATTAGCATATGTGCCTATGCATTTACACAGTTCAGTCAATCAACAGAAGGTTGCAACAGCAGAAAAAGAGACATCCACTCACTACTATGGCAACCAAAGAGCCTCCCTCAGTTACCTGGTATCCTGGAATACTATTGAAAACCAAACTGGGATGGGTGGAATAGCACTCCTCAATACTCAATACTTCCATGTGAGATTTCTTCACTCACAGCAGGGTAGATAAATACCTTTCCTTAAAGCTTCGTTGGAAGAACAAGTACTCTAATTGCCAGGGAGAAAAAAGGATCTGAAAGTTAAACTTCATCTTTGGAATCTTTCTGTAAATCAGTGTAGGTGCGGTGGTGTGATGTTTTTGGCAGCAGCCACTGACCACTCAATTCACTTACGACTTTTACAGATTTTCAGTAACCAGGCTATACGATATATTGCTTGGGTTTAGCAATTAGCACCATTGTCGGTACTTCTAGCTGGTAGCATAGTAGCAGTGCTTCAGAATCAGTGTTTCAAATTGTCTACTGACAAAAAAATATGGATTTTTTTCCTAAAAGAAACTTGCAAACAAACATAGCTTTATATGTCATAATAGTCCTCTTTGGTGTTCTAACGCAAAAGAAACAGTTTGTGAGAAGGTAACTTAAGGGCAGTATACATTGACTCAATCCAAATAAATTAATTTAACTACACTAACTTGTTTAGCATAAGTATGGTTTTCTTCTATAGACTAAGCCTAAGGACCTTTTGTAATTCTGGAAATGCTAATCTTTAAATGAACCAGAACAATATAATATCTGTCCATCCATGTCCATATTTATATTATGAACCTGTGATGGGTTTCTCCTTTTTCTACCCCAATGATAGCTAAATTTTCAGAGAGTTTAAAGGTGACCAGGAGATAGTCTCCTATTACATTATTTGAGATATATATCTCTCTCAAAACCCAGTAACGTTAATATGACCCTCTCTGCATTTCAAAGCATTGCACTTTTTCCCCATTTGTATTTGAACTGCTTTAATTCATTTTTAGCTCTGCTTCTGTTTGGTAATATAGAAGTAGTATAGAACTAATTAAAGCTTTGATATTGGTATATTTTTAGTCACAAGTTGTGGTGTTTTGGTGTATGTCAGAATGAACAGAAGATCTTACTATAAACAATCATTCTCTGAATTAATTTATTGTTTGAGAAAGAACAACCTTGGCAAGGTTGTTGAGCAGAGGAAAAATAAATGAGTTGGATAAAAATATAAACATATGTTGCTGTAAACTCACAGCCAATGGTATTTAAATCCTATTTAAATTAGATTAAGACAAAATTTCCCATAAGAGTAAAGAAAGAGAAAGAAGCAAGCAGAATGGGTAAACACAAAAATGTCACATAAAGTTCCTCATAGTTTCTGTTTACAGTGGCATGTGAATTGCCTTCTGCAGTCTGTGGTGTTGGCTATATAATTATGCTGCATGAATGGTGAGCTCTAATTGCAGCAGATGAAGTTGATTATTTATGCTTCTCTGTGCTGAAGACATTTGATTTGTACATGCCTACAGCACAGAGGTGTGTACAAATCAAAGAGCTTTGTAAAGGTGTTGTGGCATGCTCTGACATTGGTTCAGCAGAGAAATACTTCCGATGCATTTAATGCTACTGACAATGGAACAGGACCTCCTCAGTATTTCTGTAAGTTTGTTGTGGGACTCACTCCCTGTTAGACTTTTACTCACCTTGGTTTTATGGCATGAATGTGCCAAAATCAGGAAAAATAACCTTGGAAGTTGGCTAAAGTTAAGAAACCTGTGCTAACAGAGATCATAACATGACATGAAATGTGTGGATTTTGGTCTGTCTACAATGACTTCCATATGGGTCACAGTGTGTTACAGCTCGGTGGATGAAAAATTCATGGAAGACATGCAGGATAGGACAAGTATTACGAGATGCTGTCAACCATATTCATTGAGAACAGCAGAAAGCAAAAAAAAAAGACACAAGATAGGAAATCTAAGAGTGGACAGGCTGAAGGTTTTTGCTTTGAAAAAGAAATTCTTAGATAAGAGATTGTTTCTATCAACAGTTACGCAGAACATTTTTTGTAATTTTTCAAAAGTCTTGTCTCTTTGACTATGTTTTTCTAGCATAAACTGTACTTGAAGTTACTTTCTTTAATAGTGCTTGGCTTGTCATGGAGGAATGATACGCACTTTTATAAACTGCTGTGTTACAGGTAGGAAGACTTGTTGAGTATGCTGCTTTCCATAGAAAAAATAACTTTTTCGGACCCTTTCTGTGGTAATCCTGGTATCCTTGGAAGAACACTTTTATTTCAGTTGGGTTTCTAGCCTTGTACATTCAAAATTACTTACAAAGAACCAAATCTGTAACTGTGATCAATTACTCCTAATATTTTTTTTTCAAAATAGCTGATTGTTTTCCCTCTGTAAATACATACTTATAATTGTGTCCAAGCTTTACCTTACAAGAACTTAACAAAAATGGATTCCAACTCACATGCATGTATACACAGCCATATGTTGCAGAGATTAAAATGCACTTGCAAGTAAGATAGAAGAAGGCTGTAAACTCTCTGTGCTAAAATAATTTGTCTGGCTGCATATACCTCACATGAATACCATTAAAGTATGCTTTATAAATTTTAATATCCTTTTTTCTAATTCTTTAGGAAAAGGCCAGGTCAGTGTTGCTTGTGGCTTGCAGTACCAACGCTTGGGTAACAGTTATTGAGCAGACAACCGCAGAGGCAGAGTCATAAAGAAGAGTGCATTTACCTACCTAGTTCTTGTTTTATGTATGATATGTTTGAATATGCCTCTGCAGAAGTTATTTAAGGGAGACAAATGCATTTAAGCAAGGTAATTCCCTTACTTAAATAAAAGCAGATGAGATAAGGATACTGTTTACTAGTTAGAGTATGCCAGTTGCAGAACTGGTTATTACTATATCTGCGTTTCTGAGTAATTGTATATATTGAGTTCGAAAATAATTTTTATTACAAGTAGCTGGTTTTTTTTAAGCTGCCAAAGTCATTGCTGCATCTCTGCCTGTCCACTAAGGGGTATTTAAATAAGAGGCTTTGTTTGTGGGAGCTTATCTGTGATTGTGGCATCACATTACCCAGTTTTTCTTGTATATTCAAAATATGATTCTTTTTACCTTTACGTAGTTTAAAAAAAGAAAAAGTGTACCTGTTTGTAATGAAACAGTTTCATCATGGACTGTCTGAATGTAGGGCTCATCATGGGTCACCAGATGGCTTGATTTATGTTAAAAGTATCTAAATAGCTAGGAAAGTCGTAGTGGTTTAGTCTTAGCTAGCTGAGATACAGACTCTTGTTTCTTACTGCGACGACCCAAATTAGGAGACCTGATAGTGCAGGATACCTGGGGGAAGAAGGGACCTCAGGAGGTGTCAAGTCCAACCTCCTGCGTAAAGGAGGGACCGATCTGAGATCAGACATGGTTGCTTGGGGCTTGAGCCAGCTGGGTCTGGAAAACTCTACCGGACAGAGCCTGCACAGACTCTGGACAAGTTATTCCCCTGCTTGGTTATTCTCATTGTGAAAATAGTCTCTGCTTATCCGTTCTGAGCCTCTCTTTAAACTCGTGTCCTGCCCTGCACTCCTGTGAAGAACCTGGCTCTGTCTCAGTGGCCTCCCAGCTGGAGCCGCCTCCTCCTCAGGCTGGACCAGCCCTGGTCCCTCAACCTCTTCTCACGGGGCAAGTGCTCCAGCCTTGACCACCCTGGGGTCCCTTCTCTGAACTTGCTCCAGTTTGTTGATATCTTCCCTGTGTTGGGAGGTCCCACCGCCAGACCGCCCATGCATGGTCTAATCAATACGCTGTCGAATGAGTAGGGGAGTAATCACTTAACTCAATATTGCGCGTTAGTGCAGCCCAGGGTGCTGCTGTTGGGCATCTTTGCTGCTGGGTTATGCTGCTGGGTCACGCTCAGGAGTTGTGAGCTGCCTGCCTGGGGCCCCCAGCGTCTTTCCGACGCAGCTAATCCCCAGGCTGTATTATTGCAAGGACCTGATATTCTAGGGTGGTGAGGTGCAGTGTGGCGGTGTGACAGCTTTGAGGACCCAGCTACTCCGTGTGCTTTCCAGGTGTCACAAAAACAAAAAGTGAAAGTTTTGAGATGGTAGGGAAAATATTTTGAGTGGTATTTATTGATGGCGTGTTGGAGAAGGGGAGGAGAAGTTTGAATAGCTGAATAGTAGTGGGTGTTTGAGATATATAGTATTACCTGTGCTGCATTATGACATGCAGCTGTCTGCTTTGGAACAATGATGACATTACTGCTTTTCTTCTTTTGTACATGGTCTGGAGAACATAAAAGTATTAGCATGATCAGTGACGTGATTGCCTAGATCTAGTGGAGGGTCTGACTACTGTACTGTATTACGAGAGTGCTTCCAAGGGTTTAAGCGTCTTTTGTAACCAGACAATCTTTGTAGACGTGTTTCCTTGTAACTGTAGGCACTAGCTCCAAAACTGATAAATTTATCTCCATTTGTAAATGCTCTTTCAGAAACAATAACAATTATTGTTTCTTTTCTCAGCCCACTTACTGAGCCAAGCACGTGATACTCTGTGAATCAGTAGGTGAAATTCCCTTTCTCCCCCACTAGATACTAATTTCCTGTTGGTTCTTTCGTCACCTTGTATTTTTATCTCTTTATTTTCAAAATGGTGATTAATCGACCTACAGCTTTTAATATTCAAAGCTGCATGACTTCTTCTCATTATGCAATCAGTAAAATTAATGAACGACAGCTCTGCACCACCAGGAGGCCCAGCTAAACAGCAAAGGGACTATAGAAACAGGTTATTTGTGGGTCACTGTCAGGATGGATTGAATTTTATTGCACAGAATATTTCTTCTAGTATAAAAAAATGTTTTAGTGAGTAATCTTGTGTTCAAGAAAACTGTTAAATTTAAATTTATGCTAATTCATATTTGGCATCACTTCAAAACGTCACTTCTGCACTTTGTTAATTTACTTTTGAGTTTGTTTCAGCGTATAACAACAAGAAGGGAGAAATTAGGGAAACTTGAAATCTTGAAGAGTGAAACTGATGGCTCTTAGAAACAGCAGATCAGTTTGGATTAGGCTGTGGATCCAGGATATTCAGTAGAAATACTTCATTTGTCTCCTGTGGGGTTTCCAGCTAACCTTAAATTGAGATACACAGTTCACAGTTTCATCTCTCTTTAGCTGAATCCAGGACTGATTCCCAGATGGAAGGAAATGATCGTTTTCCTTAGCATATCTGTGTAGCACCTTCAAGTTAAGGTCCACAGTTAGTGAAAAATGAATGTGAATGGTACTTCCATATTCACATATACCGTTCAATATGTGGGACCCTAGACACAGAAAGTAAAAATTCTGTATTGAGCACAGCTGAAATTAACCATATATTGTGTCATCATTATTTTGCCTTGTGCCGTATGACAGAAGGTAACACTCTGTTCCCATGTGTTGGAGCCATTACTCACCACAGATGTACATAGATGAAGGGTGATGTGATATAAGAGGCCAACTCCAGATGGAAGCCCAGTGGATCACCAGATTTGTCAGAGCCTGCATGGTGTCTGCTGAGTTTGCTAATCTGACTGTGGGTTAGATTAAGCGTAGTTTCTGATGGTAACAATGATATAATGGTAACATCAGAAGTGTGCTCTAAGAGGTAGGGAAGTACTGTTCAGGTTACTGTGGGAATATTTTGGTATAATGAAAGGCAGCCTGTGAAGGTGACGGTAAGCTACTTCTTAGGATAGTCTGGGAAGAAAGGAAAAATCTCAAGGAACTGCTGAGAAATCACTATGCTTGCAGTGCTCTCTGTGGGAGGTAGCTGATTAAAAACAAGAGAACATAACTATCCTTGAATGTCTGCCATACCTCAAAGGAAAAACTAACAAAATAACAAAGTGGACCTTTTTTATGGGTTGAGAATCTACTTCCTCTGCACAGAAGCAGATGTCCTCGCTGGTGAAACAAGAATACACTAGACACTGCGTAAAACTCTAAACAACATGAATTGCTACTAGGAGATTTAAGATTATTTATGCTAGAAGAGATTATATTGAAAATTCATTTCATAGGAGGGACAAGTGGAGCTGTTGGATGCCATAGCACTGTGTGGGTGATTTCAAGGAGTGGGAATGACTAGAAGAGATAGGAAATAAAAAGTTAATTATAAAAAAAGTGAAAAGAATAGTATTCCTACAGTCATGTACTTTGTGGTCAATAAAATGAATTTTTCTATTTAGCTATGACTGGGAAGCAAACACAAGCAGATATTTGAATACTAGTAATACTCATCTGTCAAAAAAACCATCAACCATTCAGTATCTTGGAAGTAAAACATAGGTAGCCTCAGAGACCTTAGAAATGCTCTGATTCCGCTCTAATGGTGGTCTTTTCCTTACAAAAGAATGCATCATTAGAAAGAAGCAAGGAACTAGGATGGCTTCCAGTTTTTAAGCTCCTTTTGAAACACAATACTATATATATATATATTTTAATATCACACATTCTCTTAAGCCTTACTAATCTTTTACATCAAGGCCTCAGTCTTAAAAAATTGTTGTGAGACTTGAAATTTCTTGTTTCCATTAATCACTGAGGCATTAAATTTTTTCAGGATCGCACTCAGAGTGATGAAAATAAATTAATAGTGGCTGTAAGTCTGGAGTCTGAGAATGAATACGTATTATCTCCTACTGCATCTCAGCAAACAAAAACTGTAGAAAATCTCCGCTAGAGCTAGGAGAACAGTGTGTGTAGGTTTTCTTTTTTTATCTTTTTCTTCTTTTTTTTTTTTTTAAAGTTTGGTCACTGAAACAAAAAAAATTGAAAAATCAGCTCAGGTCAAGCCAAATCAGAATTTATCAATGAAATTAACACATTTATTTGGGCCAGTTAACTGTTCTGTGTAATCTCACATGGAATGTCTAATTTTCAAGTTATTTAACTCTCTTACAAATTTTATTTTTTTAAATTAATTTAAAAAATGAAAAGAGTTATTTTAAAACACGAATTTTAACATTTTCTTTATGAAAGATATCATAACGTGAACTTTGGACATCTATGACTCACACCTTTCCCTTATCTTATATTTGGTGCAAGCTGATGTAGAATTTGAACAGATTTTTTTTTTCCCTGTTGCAAACTGATCTTTGTGCAGAAAAAAATGCTTGCGTCTACAGCTTGATCTGAGGTAAAAATAGGTGATTCAAATTCAATGGTCCTTGGCTGGGAAACAGAACACCCTGATCTCCTTATGTAGCTCTTCCCTTGCTGGTCAAAGCAAGACACAGAAATCTAAAAAGTCGCAACACAGAACATTTTTTCCCTGCAAGAGAAAGAATTGTGTATCTTCCTGTTGAACCAGAAAACCTTGTAGCCTGGTGGCTAAACGTGTTTCTTGGTGTTTAAGAATCTGGTAAACTTTTTGAATAAGTGATCTGGATCTTCTGCTTTTACTTTCAGCATCATTTTAAAGTAAGACTGAACTGGGCTCTGGGTTTTAAAGAAATTTATGTCGTTACCTACACTTTACAGACCATTAAGAGGGATTTTGTCCGTCTGACTCCGGGCTGCGTATAGGCTGTGTGGATAGGGGCAGGGTCACCCCTACAACCTCCTCTGTGGCTAGCTGCAGCAACCAGGCTAGCAGTCTAGTGTCTCCTTCATCGGGCAAAGGAAGTTTTAGACCTAGCCCTGGCACATGACAATTTTTTCTAGACAGAATCACACAGAATCACCAAATCACAGAATGGTAGGGATTGGAAGGGACTTCTGTGGGTCACTCAGTCCAACCCCCCTGCCGAAGCAGGGTCACCCAGAGCAGGCTGCACAGGACCTCCTCCAGGTGGGTCTTGAATATCTCCAGAGAAGGAGACTCCACAACCTCCCTGGGCAGCCTGTTCCAGTGCTCCGTCACCCTCAGAGGGAAGAAGTTCTT
>Ga0065711_1045699_pt1 | contig 13309 bp, 9 predicted proteins | sample Hoacrofraction12_FD_59098 | JGI IMG/M metagenome (GOLD analysis project Ga0065711, IMG submission 59098) | Hoatzin crop microbial communities from Cojedes, Venezuela - Epithelial fraction 12 v2 (version 2) | ecosystem: Host-associated > Birds > Digestive system > Esophagus > Crop | place...
CTGACTACTCCTGATAACCTTCTTTTCCTCCACTTGCTTGTTGATGACCTCCAGGATAAGCTGCTCCATCACCTTTCCCAGGATGGAGGTGAGGCTGACTGGCCTGTAGTTCCCTTGGTCCTCCTTCTTGCCCTTTTTGAAGATTGGAGTGACATTGGCTTTTCTCCAGTCCTCAGGCACCAGTATGTGTGAATATGTATGCACAGAAGAAAAAGAAAATGTTAAACTTCAGCTTTTTCTTTTTTTTTTTTTAATTTCATAGATTGTCTGCTGAGAGATGTTGTACTTGCTAGTTTTTCTGACAGGACATGCTATTGGAAGTGTTCAGGTAGGTCCCTGCTATTGCTGGAATTAAAATAACACAAACATCTTTTTCCTTTGCTGTGAGGTTCACCCTGCTGTGAGTCACATCATATAACTCTACATAAAGGGAAGATGTTTTTAAATCTCAAAAATCCCTATCTGAACAAGATAGTTCAAAGGAGTTGGACAGAAAATTCTGGCATTGGAAAGAACTTCCTCTGCCTTCCAGCCAGAGTTTGCAGGAGCAGGGTGAGAAGTTTAAATACATTTAGGGCACTAAATTTTCATTCCTCTAAAGCCAAATAATTTCACACATAGTGGAGAAACTGTGTAAATGGTCATTTCTATTTTAGTGCCCAACTCTGGGGTGCAAACACAGTTCCAGTGTACCCATTACATATGAAATTTATTTTATTTTGTGCAATAGGTGAATTACCATCATCATACGTATTGGTCTGGCAAACTGTACTTCAGAGAGTATCAACTTCAGCTGGTTAATATCACCTGGAACGCAAAAAATCACAACAGTAGTGAGTTTTCGGTTTGGGAATATTATTTTGAAGGATGGTAATCCACGTATTGTTGCAGCTAAAGCGGCTGCTTTAATTTGTTCTTGCATGCTGAATTTTGAAAAATACTTTTGCCTTAAGATGGAAAAATAATACCAATTTTGGTCATATCAGTCAGCAAAATTCTTCTTATCTGAGACACAGAAAAAAAATATGAATAATGGTAACTTGTACACCTAAAAAATCTCATCATGTGTGTCCTGCTGCATAACAAGTTGAGGAGGTCTGGGCACAGTCACCCTTTGCCAGTGCTTCTATTTCCTAGCCTCCTTCATGGCATAAGAACATAAGCTTCCACTGACAATAAAAGGATTAGAACCTTTGTGAAGTTTGAAAACATACCAGTATGAGTATACCAACATGAGTATAACTCAGTGCAAATAAACACTAACATAACTTTTATTTGAAAGTGCCATAAAATAGACATTATTGCAAAATGAATGAAGTTCAGTAAGTACTAATGCTGAAAATTTGTTTTGGTATCTTAAGATGTCTTAAAATATAAGCCTATTGTGATTAATGCTATAGCAAAATAATTACAATCTACAATTAAAAAAATAGCACACATCACTGCAGAGTCAGTCCCATTATTCAAATCACCAAGTGTATTTTTATAGCTTTTAATATTAAAATACAGCAGAAGAAATTGGAGGTTTTATCTGCTTGGAGGTTTTTCACCATGGTTTGTAACCCTTGCATGCATCAACTCCAACTTCATCAGTCATTTCTCATTACAATTAGCAAATGAGACAATTGCACATGATTATTTCATTTTTCCCAGGATTTAGTGTTATGTCAGCTAACCAGCTGTTAAAATCTGTTTCGATATTTATTAGTAAACCTCAGTTTCTCAGTAGAAGAGCCATGGCTTTCAACTGAAGTACTTCTGGCAGAAACATTTTTCCGCAAAAATACCTTCTCCATATTCAAAGCCAGTTGTTGATTATTCTATTGTGAGTGGAAGTTGTTGCAGACAAAAATCAATCAGATATGCTAAAGTGTTATGATGTTAGGAGCCTTGGCACAATACTTTCGAATCATGTATTTTTCCAGTGCATACTTACAATTCAGTTGAAAGCTTTTCCCCCTTTTTGTTGGTCTGTTGCATTTTTTTCTTCCGAAGTTTCGTTCACAAATCATCAACATTAGCAAGTGAATGAGAACTTGTCTGTAGAGCATCTGGTTCATCTGCTACTAGTTTCTCTGTTAAGAGATAGTCCTTGAGACATTTGTGCAGATCGTTTTTTTCACATTTGGCAAACAAGAGTGAATATTCTGTTACAGTTTTTACATTAATTTGGGCAATACTGAAACATAAAAAGTTCAGCAGTTTGCAATGTCCAACCATGCATCATGAAACATATGCAGCACAGAGCCATATTCCCCTTCGTGTTATGCAGCTGAAAAATACATGTTGCAGACTACTGTAGTTAGAAATTTAACTCCTGATGCTCAAAATTTCAGGCCACGCAGAAATGCTATGTCAATTTAGCAGTATGACCTTTCATGGGCAACTGTCCTCAGCCATCTCGGAACCTTGCCAGCCCACTCACGTGATACTCGTTCTCTTGCACCTTCTTATTACACCTCTAAAATTTTACTCAGGTATTTGTAGAAATGTGAGTGGCTGAAAGTGTCCTTCACGCACCTGCTACAAGCTACATGATAACTGCATCTTTCACAGCTCACTAACATTTATGCATAGCTACTTCATAGATTTTTCCCATAAGTGGGATTTCCCTTATGTGGCATAATTGCAAACTACTTTTGAAATGGACAAAATCTTCTGCAGAGTGTTTGTGATGTAAGAAATATGGAGGTTGTAATGCTTATTTCATGTTTTCTCCGCCTTTAGGCCAAATAGCTGCTTCTTTTCCTATACTAATTCTTATCCTTAATACAGAGCAATATTTCAAATTACAGTGTGGAAACAGAAGTCATGTTCTTGCAGACAAAGTCAGGAAAAGCAGATGCAAGAAGGCAGAGAGCTGGAAATCGGGAAGCCTGACAGAGGAGAGGGGCTGGACTGCAAGGAGGGGTGATGCTGTACTTGAAATGAGGCTTTTAGAAAGCGGTAGAAGAAGGGAACTCCTGGGAGCCCTCTGAGAACGTTGAGGGTGCCTGCTGCTGCCAGGTGCCAGGCTGTGGGCCTGGGGAAGCTCTGGCAGGTTCTAGCGAGCTCACTTGGTCAGCAGCCCTTGACGCAGGGTGCCTGGAGCCTTCGTTGCAGCTGCCCCTGCTTCGGGAGGGAGCTTCACTGTTTCAGCTGGTGCCAGGGAGAGGCCTGTGTCAGAGCTTGGTGGACCAGAGGGAGTGCCGGGGACTTCTCCTGGACCTTCCCTGCGGGACCTGGGATGCCAAGAAGAGGAGTTATGGAAGCAGCATCACAGCAGGCTGTGCAGCATCACAGACAGACAGGATCTCCTCAGAGACCCTACAACTTCAGGAGTCCTGGACCCCCACCACAGTGCAGGCCTGGGCAGAGTCTGTCACTAGCAGAACTACAAGTGGAACTTCAGTGGAAAGCGATGGCTGGAAGCTGATGTCTTCTAGCACCACATGTAAGGCTCCTGCTCCACCTGAGGTTCACCGCTCTCAAAGCTGAGGAGGAGCTGAGGGTTCTTTCAAGCAAAGCACCTGGACAGACTGACCCCGTACCACACCTGACAGAAGCAGCGAGTGATGCAGTGAGCAACGCCTTGCTGCAGGGTACAGAGGCACACATCCCCTGACTGACCCACTGGCTACACAAGCCTGCTGCTTGCTGGGCACCCAAGTCCAGGATTTTGTGGAGAGACTGCCAAGGCTTGTCCAACCCTCTGACTATGACCCCCTGCTGTTCTCCCATGTGGGCAAGAGCAATACCTCCAGGGGCAACCAGGAGAGGATCTATCACTGTCTCTAGAGTGTGGGGTCCCAGGTGCTCTTCTGTCTCTAGTGTGGGGTCCCAGGTGCTCTTCTCCACAGTGCTGCTCATGAGGGGCCATGAGGAGGAGGGGATTAGTTGAGCATCAACAGCTGGGTGCAGAGCTTGGGTCAACAGTTTTGTTTTCTGCCACCATCCCATCCTCTTTGAGGATGAATGTCTACTTACAGAGATGGGATCCACCTCACTTTGGTGGTGGTGGTGATGTAGTAACTCTTGAGATTAACATAGTTAAGTAATCATATATTCTCTAGACATCACTTCCAAAAATGCGTGAAGTCTGGAAATTAAAAGTATTTTCACTATTGGAACATACATTTGTACTGAAACTGAGCAACTCCCCTGAGTAACCCAAAAGTCCCAGCTACTGAATGAATAGCATGCATAGCTGTAAAGCTGAATTTCTTAAACAAAAATTTTGTTTAATTTCTTAAACAAAAAACTACAAAGGCAGCAATATGATGTGAAATGTAATATGAAAATAATTTTTGTCAGTTTCCAGTGGTTTTTTTTTTAGCTCATCATTACAAAAGCTTCCTCTCCCTGCTAACAGTCATCAGTAGTTTTCTTTAGTCTTCATAATCTTCATAATTGTAAGAAGAATGAGATGGAGTCATGTCACAGAAAATTAAATCACATATTTTATTGCTTACTTGTTGAGGATGAATAAGAAAATGAATTAAAAACAGTGGGTTCCCAAGACTAGAAGCAACTGCCTCACAGATACATAATGCTTCTATCAGCTTGTTGCAGTAATACTTCCGTACATTGGAGATCATTCTGCTTAGTGAAACAGTAATATTTAGTAGCTGTCAGTTCAAGTATAAAATTATAAATTCCTACAGAATTCCTAGCAAGAACTACCTAAATGACCTTTGCTGTGATAAGTAAGCATCAATGCTTTAGTGGAACAGCACATCAGGTTCATTCATTACTGAGAAATGCGAACATACTCCTAAGATTTCTCAAGTAGAGTGAGAATATAGGTCACTTAAGAAGCAATTCTGTGGAGTGAGTCAAGATAAACCCAGTTTTTTCCAAAATGACCTGTTGTGGCGTAAGGTAAGGTTTTCTTTTTGTATGTTTACTTTCAAATTCAAGTCGTAATGCAGAACTTGACCTTCATCTGGCATTAGCCAATCGTTCAAAGTGTGAGTTGGTTTTTGACTTGCGTTGAAGGCAGTTTAGAAACTCACAGGTTTATCCTCTTGTGAAGAGTGAAAGCACACTAAAAAGCCCCGAAAAAACAATAAATAGAGCACTTGGATGACCTGAGATTCTCCAAGCGCAGAGGCACTTGGGGCCAGCATTGTTTGATACAGTGCTGTTATAGGTAGAGCAATTCTGGCAGAAAAAGCATTCAAGGAACTCTAGGTCCAAGCATAATTTAAAGAGCAATAACAGGATAAAGACAGAAGTTATTTACATTAAACTATCTAAATTAGATCAGTTATTGCAGTCATGATTTGTCTTTGTTTTTTCACCTTGTAAAATAGATTCTTAGACTCACAGTTTTCCAAAGGAAGAACCAAAACCTGTAACTGATGAAAGGCTTTTTTAGATACAGTATCAGCCATTCATGAGGAAGCCTCTGACCCAAAACAACAATCTTCTGCAATACTTTGTTTCTTTAATAAGAGGAAAGTTTATTTTAGAAAGTATACTTGTTCTGGTTGGAACAAATGTTCCAACATTTGGTTTTGGTGGGCAGATGCAGATTTGTCTTTTTAAATAAAAACTATGCAGAGTGATCTAGTACTTCATTTTCTGTGTAAGAGCAGTCAGAACAAGTGATCTACTCTAAGGCACTCAAACATTTTTTTAAATTGACTTATACAGGTGGGCCTCTGGGAAAAGTAATTCTTGATGGCAGAAGAGCAGAAATTATTTGATACTGTAACTTGAAAAATTGCTAAAAACAGCTACACTCAACTGAGTAGCAAAAATTGAATACAGGAAGATTTTGAGAAATGTGTTTCTCATGTTGCTTGATCTTTTTGTTTTTTAATACATGCCATAGGGAAAACTTGTGTCCTTGTTCACGACAAAATATGGCTCCAGTTACACAGACTGTGAGAAATTGTAGAATCATGTAAAACTGGCAAAGATGGATTTAGACACTACAGAAAATAATCAATTTCTAGCCAAATTCTATACACTTCAGCCAAGAATTCATCAACGCTGCAGGACTATAGGTAGCATACTGCCTAAGCAAGGCATTGAACCAACAATCATTAGGTCTGAGGATTTTTTTCCTGCTGACTTCAGTTGACCAGTGTATGATCTTTAATAGAAATTTTCACTTCTTTTACTTTGGCTACCTCAGTTTTTAATATAATAAAACCACTTTTAGACAGAGGCAATTGTATTGTGCAGTTGTAGCATTTCGGGTAGTAAAACTCCCAGTTTCGAGGCAATGTCACAGATGCTGCAACAGAGTCTTTCTGGACACACTGCAAAATTGATTTTAATCCAAGGCAACAGAAATAACATACCAAGAATACACTTTCTCTCTGAAAAAGTGCCTCCAGTCAGAAAAGCATGAGTTGGCTCCAGCATTCTCAGGTGCTTGAGGAAAAAGTAAACTGTTGAGTTATGAAATAAAGTGAGAGACCAAAGGCTCAGTTGCACAGGAATAAGGCTTACCTAATAAATAATATCTGTGAAATGGGAAAGAATAAATTTGAAGTCTGATGCATAAAAGGCAGAAAAGACAACAAAAACATCTTCAAAAAGAGAGCTCACAAGGAAAATACGGAGGGTGAAAAAATCCAAAGTCCAGGTAGCGAGCAGATACAGAGAAACTTAAATGTGGTCCAACACTCCATGGTCATCAGGGCTGTACCATGTTATAGTTAGAATCAGTCTTCCATGCAGAGGTGGGAAGTTAAGTAGTGACACTGATAGGGCAGATCCACATATACAACGAAAAATGTTACTACATTGTCAGGTGGTCTCCAAGAAAACTGGATGTAAACCTGCATTTACCTGCATTACAGAATTCCCTAGAACTTAAATAAGTCAACTACACACAGCTTTAAAGAGCATTAGTTTATTATCTATTCTCCATGTGTTACCTCAGAAACAGTCTAATTATATACAAAAATTTGGAATGTTGAATAAATGCTGATCAATAAAAACATTTCATAGCTGTTGACAAGGGAGTGTTTCTAAACAAAACCAAAAAAATCATAAAGGTTTGAATTCTGTGTGTTGTTTATTGCTATGTTTGTGTTCATAGAGTGCTTTCAAGTATATACACATTTTTTAACTCCAGTCCAAAAAAGAAACTAAAAAAGTATTTACATAATAAATATGTGGGAGACTTCATCTTTTCATTACATCAGTCGAACTGACTCTTTAATGAACTATTAAGAATAGAAAGAATTACCAGAGTCTGCATCAACTCACTGCTATGTGCAGTAACTTCGGCTGCTGATGGATTTTATTCTATTCAAAATGTAGTTTAAGATGCATTCAAAATGAAAAGTGCTGATATTGTATCTCCTCCTGCTGTATCCTAGCTGGACTAGTTCAGGAGACATCTTTCTCCCACTCTCTGCAAAATCATCTAGTCTGACATGTGTTTACCTTTACACAGAGTCACTGAAGGAACAAACACATTGCAATCCACTGAAAACTCGAACATTTTACTGAGTAAAATCAGTATAATCCACATTTTATTAGATGGTTGATTTGCTAATTTACTGAAGACAAGCTTTGGCCAAGTATTTCCACAAGAAGTACTAAACTTCTTGCTATAAATCTCTACTTCTATAGTTCTACCATAGCCAAATACATTTTGGTAGAATTTTCCTGTGACACATACATCTGAAAATTAAGTGACACAACAACATTCAAAACTGCTGTTACCATTAAAGCAAAATACAATACAGTATAATTCCACAGTGATATATCTAAATGTACTGCAAAATGTATACAAAGTCAGTCCAAGATCAGTAAAGAATCAGTTCTGCATTTTGGACTTTTCCCTTCCAAAAGATATAGGTTATGTAGAAGATCAAGGTAATTTCAGACTTTTCTGTATTTATCCCCTTTAAAAGGCAGTGTGTGATAAAAATAACATGATTAAAAGTAATGGACATGTGAACATTATGCATTTTCAATAAAAAAATAGAAACTAAACAACAAAACACATCTCAGAAAGCGAACACTGAAGCCTGCCATTATATAGCTATATTTCTCATTCTTTTCTTTGAAGATTAACAGCACACAGAAAATAAGTGAATTTTATCAAAATACAGCACATTTCTGCTAATATATCAAAAAAATCATTTACTATGTAAATATTACTGAAAATCAACTAAAAAGAATTAAAATATACAAAGAGTTGTTAAAGGGTTTCAATTACAATTATTAGAACTATACACAGTACAATAAGCAATAGTTAACATCTTTGAAAGAAGTGCAATAATATTGGAGTTCACTTATTTAAAAAGTACTGCCTGTTTATTACCGCTAGCTATGTATAATTCCTCTCTCTTCCTGCTCATTGTCCCAAAACTAAAGGAGGCTGGTGTTTTTCCTAGCCTTATTAAAAGCATTTACTTCTGTACACATGGGTTGAAAAAAGCAACTACCAACTCAAACTACCAACTTATATGTCAGTAAAAATGAACTGCAATAACTGAATATTGCTCCAATGACAGGCTAATCATTAGCCCTGATTAAAAACAGTTATTGGTCTTCTATGGCACTTTTTCCTGGTCCATAACAACCGTGTATTAATTATCACTGCAGATTATGCAGTTTCTATTCAATTACAAAGGAGAAAGAGAAAAATAAAGTTAATGTTTCTGGTAAACAAAATTAATAGAAGCATAATTGAATACTTTATACAGTAATAAGGAACAAAGGCAGCCTGTGGTAAATCACTATTATATTAACATAGTTAGAAACCCTTTAATGACTCTGAAGTGTCTAGTTCACATTTAATGTTACCTGTAGGAACAGCCCTTTAAAAAACATCATTACAAACTGTTGGGTTGTAACTACACCCTCCCTTTGCTCTCCATCTCACCACAACAATCCTCCATCACTGTTCAAAGTTTCACAAACTTGCTTTGGTTACCTAGCTCCATGCGTATACTCTCCTTTTTGATTAACAAGGCAATGCAAAGGCCAAACAAAATTGAGACGTCTTTCATAACCTTTTCTGCATCATTTACTTTGTGTGTTTAAATATGTAATACAGGCAACAACCTTAAAAACTGGCCATTTCAGTTTCATTTTCAAAGTCTATAAGGTTAAAATGGAGTACTTTATAATAAAGGTAACAGTATCACCATTTGCACAAAACTGGGGATTTCCACGGCAGAGAAAAACCTCTGGGCACGTTTCCACAGTACAACTGAAAAAATTCTGTATGCAAAAAAACCCAACTAAACATAAATCACGTGTGGCAAATGAATATTCAATGACTACACTAAGAACAAATCCTGTAGAATTTCACAAATTTGTTGTTACAGTCTTCCTAAAAAACACCATAAGCTTTTTCTGCATTTTCTATTGGTAGACGTACACTCCAGAACTAAACGCTGCTTCTTCTTTCCTGAGTCCAGATTTAGATAGCATCGTTGTTTCACCCGATCTTTATTCTGTCCAACCAGCACCACCTTCCATCTACCCATTCACCCATACAATGTGCACATAGCAAAGCCAACATTTCGTATCTCCTGTCCATATCTACAGAAGTGGTTTCAGCGTAACATATTAATATCTGGTGAAAAAAAAGAAAGGCAATTAACAGCTACAGGACAGACAACCCTGCCATCTGTCCACTGGCTACAACCAAGGCTTTGCAAAGCCTTGCTCAAAGTTTAGTAATGTGTATGAATTATCCAAAAATAAACCTACCATCTGTACAAAAAAACAACACAGGTTTGTTCTTGGAGGAGTGATCCTTAGATTGCTATAATGCTTCAAAACAAGTTTATTGACCATATGCATTTCCAGAATGATCTCCTGTATGTTCTACACAGTGGTTTTTTCCCCCTTTAACCACAAGTTCAGTATTTCCTGTACAAATTTTGATCATAACTCTTTTTGAGTTCCTTTCACGTATAAAAATAAGCAAAATATTCAGTTTCCCACAAGTCCTTCAATCAATCCTGCTGGCTTTTCCCCCCAATCCACAGTATTTACGAAGAAACTTCTCGCACAATGATGAGTTCCACTGCATTCTGAAAAGTCTTTAGCAAAGATACTGCTTGTCCATGATCAATATTGATGAAGCTGTATCCATTAGCCTGAAAAAAAAAAAAAAAAAAGAAAATGAGTCTCATATGCCATGGTAATGAAACATGTCTCATATTTCATGTCATTTTATTTAAGCTTACAGTTCAAAATAACCAAATGCTATATGAATGTAGACAATGAAACACTACAGATTTGCAGACTACATTGTTGATGTGAGTTGAACATGTACCTGGATGCTACAAGAAATTAAACTACTGTGTTAGCCTTGAAATAATTTTGCCCCAAAGGTATTGCAAATAAGCAAAAGAGAAAACTGAACTTTAAGCCATTAACATCAGACTAATTCACTGGTCATGCCAAAAAAAGCAAATGCAGTACAGATGATACATTCCAGTTTAAATATTAGAATATTAGAAATGGCATTTGTGATAAATTCAAACTATCGAAGTCTTTAACAAAAAACACTGGGAGCCATTTTTGGGTGTGACACTTCCTGAGGTCACCTCCAGCTTGAATTTTCCTATGACTCAACATTGTCATTCTTGGAACAGGTTTGGCTTGGCAAACAGAGGCAGGCCTAAGTGGTCTACACAAGACAGGGAAAACATGGCTGTGGTTCAGCTTCTCAGGGTGTACTACTGCAAATTCATGTTCAGCCTGGGTAGTAAAATCTTGCAGAATGCCATGACAGATTCATCCAGTTTAAATTGTTACTACTGCCAGCTGTCATCCCACCTTTCTCCCTGAGCTGCTCCCCCTTACATGGCAACAGACAGAACTAGTCGCACGCTCTGCGCTTCAGTTGTGCCGTTTTGGAGGTGCAGTTTCTTATCCCATCAGTGGACACCTGATGTTGCTACCTACTGAATCCTTTGTAGTAAAGGCAGTGGTTTTTACATCTGTCTAGCATTGCAGAGAAAGTTTTCGGTACAGACTGTCGAGAGAGCCAAAGTGGCAATAACCCTTCCAAATCATCGTCTGCACAGAATGTCCTAGACCTAACCCAACACACAACAGTATCTTAAGACTTACATGCAATTATCTAGTCACTGGTCACGAAGAATATTTTTATTAGACATATGTATTAGACACACGTGATAATATGCATGCCTAATGCATGTTTTACCGAGAACATTGCAAAATCAAGCATAGCAAAGTCACTTTGGGAGAGATGATATTCAGTCAAAAACTGCAGAACCTGTCCAAGCGGCAACAAGACAGAGTGGGACTATCATTACATCATCATCGGCATTATCACATGCATAAAGAATGTGCTGTTACACAAAAAAATATTCTCAGTTATGAGAAATGAAACAGCCTCTAATTGTCTTAGCATGCAAATACAACTTCTCCTTCAGCTCCTTTTCAAACTATGAATTCCTCATCAAACAAAAAGCAAAGCCCAAACAGAGCCAACATGACAAAAGGAAACTTCATTATAAATGTCACAGACAAAATTCTGTAAGGACAGGAATATCAATAAGTAAAAAACATGCTACCAGTATTTTCAAAGGTTTAACATGCTTTCTGCTCCTGTATAGTGTGTTGGAGGGTTACGCCCATCCCTTGTCTACATCAGTAAGAGAAGTAGGACCGTTCTTGGTCCAGTGAGGAAAAACAAGTACAGAATTACGTACTGTGCTCAAAACCAAGCCATCTTCTAGTCAGAACAACTTTACCTCCATTTAGTTTTCCTGTGTGCCTTTGGGCTTTATATTTCACTCAAAAGATTATGCCGTGTTTTCAGTTTGTTTTACAAAACCGTTCACATGATGTTGTGGGTGGCTGGTGTTTTTTGTTGTTGTTTTTTTGTTTTTTTGTTTTTTGTTTTTTTTCAGAAAACTGCAATGCAATAGAGTCAACTCTATCAACATTCTCAAGCCAGTGAATTAATTTTTAACAAGCTTTGCAACTTTAAGGGTGGCTACAGTGCTTGTCCAAATGCCTCGTTAGCCCATTTCCCTAAGAAAGTATGGCTTACATAACCCTGCTGTCCATTTCCCTGACCCCTGCCCAAATATCTTATGAGCTCACTAGACAGCTTCAGACAAATCTGATGCAGAAGCAGCCTGGAAGGCAGCCCCTGCACAGCTGCAGCCCTGAAGCCACGGCTGCTGCAGCCCCCCAGCTGGCTCGCCAGCCAGGCAGCCTGGAGGTGGGTGCCATGGCCAGGCAGGGGCCAGCCAGCCTGGAAGCAGCTCCTGCCATCGCCCGTCGGCTGGCGCGGAGGCAGCCAGGACACGCAGGAACCGCAGGACGGAGACAGAGGCTGGTGTAACAGGAGAGCAGGTGTGAGGGGCAATGGCTGGTGTTCAGAGAACTTGTTTCTCAGGACACAAGTTACACAACTGAGTGACAGTAAAGCTTGTGAAACACTCACATTTCATCCTGAATGACAACATTAGGCCTGTTTTTTTGTCTTTAAGAGTGTGAAAAACATCCAGAATTCAAAAAAATGATGCAACTTATTAACGCTTCAGCCTACATCATCTATTTTCATGTTAGGTGGAAGGAAATTAAAAGCATCATCCCAGAATGTAAGAATGGTTCTGGAAAAGGTACTTGTAATCTACTTAAAAACTAAAGATTCTGCTCTCAGAAAAAGCGCACCATAAAAATGAACTGGTATGGGCTGTTAATTATATGACCACAGTACCTGAATTATTTTATCTCCAGGTTGCAACAGCTTAGATGCTGGTCCTTCTGGTTGCACTCTGGTTACAAATATACCCTTGAAAAACAGACACAGAAAACATTTTTTGACAACTTATCTCGTTAATAATAGGGTAGCAAGAAACATGTAATTCAAAACATATTTTCAATCTTCCATCCTAAGTAGAAGAGAATGCTGTATTATTGTACAGGTCTACTGGCTTTTGTGACTGCTTTCCTTCTCTGATGTTAAATCCAAGAGAACTGCCTTTAAAGGAGTACTGAAGGGCAAATTCTGATCTGCCTTTAATTTGGCAGCTGCATACATCAAGGTGAACTATCAACCACCAGAAACAAGGCCGTAGGCTAAATCATGTTCTCTTTTAAGAAGCTTCCTAATTATAAACTCCATAATTCACTATCTCAAATCTGCTGAATAATATCTGGAACTGTGCAAGACACCACTTAGCTAGAATAATCCTCTGTGTTGTCACATGAGCACTGCGGTCACCTACAACCTCGATTTTCCATATCATTTGTCCCCATTCTTCTCCCTTCCAATCCTGGAGTTTAGTGGCTTGTGGAATATATGTGCTCCCGCCTGCCCCCCCCCCCACCCCCCTTGCTAAGCACTAGAAAT
>Ga0065711_1045700_pt1 | contig 13308 bp, 16 predicted proteins | sample Hoacrofraction12_FD_59098 | JGI IMG/M metagenome (GOLD analysis project Ga0065711, IMG submission 59098) | Hoatzin crop microbial communities from Cojedes, Venezuela - Epithelial fraction 12 v2 (version 2) | ecosystem: Host-associated > Birds > Digestive system > Esophagus > Crop | place...
TTCTTCCCTCTGAGGGTGACGGAGCCCTGGCCCAGGCTGCCCAGGGAGGCTGTGGAGTCTCCTTCTCTGGAGATATTCCAGCCCCGCCTGGACGCGGTGCTGTGCAGCTGCTCTGGGTGACTCTGCTTGGGCAGGGGGTTGGGTGGGGGATCCCCAGAGGGCCCTTTCAACCCCGAACATTCTGGGATTCTGTAATCACGTTTGCTTCATCCAGCTTTCCTGCTTCCCTCCCCCACGTTTGCAGTCACCGCTTTCACACCTCATCAATGTTTGGCCAAATTCATTGAAAAAAAAAACCAAAAAACAACAGCTGCTCAGAGAGGATTTGGACACAAAATGTGACCGGTCTCACTAGCTGGAATGAACAACATTGCCAAGTGTCCTCTTTGCTGGAAGCTGCTCAGAATGAACGATGAGAAGCCACAAGAGGCAGAGGCTGAGCAAGCGAAGCCGTCGCACGTCCCCTCCAGCAAGAGCCAGACATGGCGACATGAACACCCTCCTCTCCCTGGGGCTGCAAACTGACATCAGGCCTTTACCCCAGGATCATTTTGGAACGGGGGCTGTGCTCTGTTTTCAGCCCTTAAATCACCGCCACGAACTGCACGCTGCCCTTGGAGCACGGTGTCCCCAGCACGCTGCCCTTGGAGCACGGTGTCCCACCCCGGCTGCTGCTCAGCCAGGACTCGGCAGAGGCAGTCAGCAAGAGGCCGGCCATGCTGTCACACACCGGAGCGGCCCAGGCCTGTGGCTTCTGATGAACGCCCAAGTCCCAGACCACCAGCACACGCGACCAGCGCGAGCTCCCGCAGAGCGAGCACTGGCCTGGGAAGCATCTGGCTAACGAGGACTCGCACTCAGTATTAGTGCCCTGGTGAACTCCTTCACAAACAAGACTTTGTTGTTTCCCTCTACCCCTAAAGCCATAAAAAAAGAAAATGGGGAAAAAAAGCTCGATGCATTCATCCCAAGCCCCATCCCTGACGCGGCCTTACCTCTGTGTGCCCAGCGCCTTGATCACAGTCGAGAGGAGCCGCCCGTCCTTGGCCGTGACCTGCGTGACGTACTGCGGGCGACTGATGTCGGAGTCCTCCACGGCCTTGGCGAGGGCAGGGCTGCCCGGGCAGTCGCACAGGGAGCCGGGGAGGTGGCAGCAGTCGCCCGTCGTCATGGCAGCTCCAGGACCCTCTGCCTCGGGGACCGGCACCGGCGGCACGGAGACCTGCGGGAACGGCACGGCGGTGAGAGCCCGGTACCCCGGACCACCCAGCTCCCCCTGCTCCCCTCCCTCCAGCCCCGCGGGGGCCAGCAGCACCCCGGGGCCCCAACAACCACAGGTTTCACTCAGCTTCTGTCCCCTTTAACAGGCTTTGCAAGGCTGCTTTACCATAAAATTAAGGATCCATGTGTCCCACTTACATAATTTAGCGTCAGAATTGCAAATTTGCCTTTCCCAGAGAGAGTTCCTGGTACACACCCGTTAACCTGACGAAGCCTTTCGAACCGAACGCGCCGAGGCAGAGACGGGGAAGGCAACCAGAAGCCTGGCAGGCCCACGTTGTTCCGGCCAGAGCCACCACGATGACTTCTGTTCGCACGCTCTACAAACGTTGCAGTTTCACCTGAACACAGCACTTCAGCCACTCTGCGTGCTCTGCTCGGTGAGGCCCTTTTCTCAGCCGCGCTCAGGAGCTCTCTGAGCCCTTGCCAGCCTGGCCACCAAACTCAGCAGGCTCCCACCCCAATCTTTCATTTCCCACTGTTTTCTTTCTTTACAGAAATGCGTGCATTTCCATTTCCACGTCCCATGTCCTACGTCCCAGCAGCGAACGCGCGGGTGCTGACCACCCAAAGGCAGCGCAAATCCTCGCAGCGCTCCGTGGAATGGGCAGCGGGACAGTTTTCCTCCTTTCCCTTCCAACGGTGCAGACCGGTTGTGATTTTCATACCAGCCACGTGCCAACAGCAAAGCACGCCATCATGTGTCCGGCACATCTGCGATTTTACCCAGCAAAGACAGCACAAGCAACAAGCAGCAAATGCAAGAATCTGGGAGAGGACGCAGAGGAAAAGCCCAACGTGGCAAACCGGGAGCTGGCTCAGACGAGCCACAGCCCGACGGCAGAGCTCTCTGCCTTTGAGGGAAGACAGCAGCTCACCCAAGCTGCCAGCAACAGTCGTGTTCCTCCTTGGCTATCTCAACCCCAAAGACAGGCATGTTTTACAGGTTCAGGAAAATCCCATTTTCTCCAGTCTCCCTTAGCCTGGTCCCTAAGAGGCAGCTGTGCAGAAATAAAGAGCCGGGGCTACAATTAGTCACAAGCTGAACACGAGCCAACAGCCTCGTACTGCCTGTAAAGACCAGACTCCCTGTGTCTGTAAACAGGACTCCCTTATGTAAGGCACGCACAGTGATCCCTGCGCACCAGCACCGCTGGGATCGCAGCTGGAACGGCATCTCATCCTGGTGGCTGGATTTCAAGAGAGAAACAAACCCATAAAAGAAGTTCAAATGAAAGCAATGAAAAGGATAAAAGGGCAGGAGGGGGGGACGGACAGGACACGGGACACACACACACAATAACACCAAATAAAAATAACCCCAACCCCCAAACTTAGCAAAGAAGAAATACAAAAAGAATTAGGATTGTTTAATTGGGAGGGGAGGGATCTTCAATCTCCGTCTCCCTGAGGTAGCAGCAGGCAAACAAACCTTCGCCTTCCCGTCCAAGGAAGTGTTTTTTTGTTTCCAGATCTCTGTGCACAACAGGAGTCAAACATTCCCATGAAACTGCAGTTTCGTAAGGTTCAGCTAAGCCTAAATCAAACTAAAATAGCTAAAGAAAATAAGGGCTTGTTCCTGGTTGGAGGCTTGGCCAGACTACAGAGGAAGCAAACACAAGCCCAGGACGAGAACGTGACTGTCGAAGCACCTTCGCTGGCGTCTCATCAGCAGCCACCAACGTTGGTAGCACCCCCTCAAGTTACCGAATATCTTCTAATTTCTAGTAGAAAAGTTTCTAATCTCTTTATTGCACTTGGTCTGGAAAACTATCTGTAACCCTTCGTCTGCATCGGAACAGGAATGGGCTTGAGCTTGTGGGCCGGTCGAAACAAATGGGAACCTTCCCATCAGCTCAGAAACGAAGCCACAGACTCAGCATTGCCTTGACTCAGCCTCTCTCCACCTGTGCAAAGAGCACGTGGGCTTAGAGCCTCTTTCCTTATTGTTCGCCTTTTAAAAAATAAAAAAAAAGAAAGGCTCTGAGCTCTCCAACTTTAAGGAGCAATCAGTAAGATGATAAATGGTATTGGAATGACTTCAGTCAGCTGTTTTGCAAGCTAAGGGTTCTTTCAATTTTAAAAGCCTCTTACTGAACCAGGCATGAGAAGATGTATGCTTTTAATAAAAAGGTCGGTTCCATTTGTTCAGCCAAAATGTTGTTTATTTTTAAGGCCAGAGGAATAAGGTCCATTTTGCGTATTGGAATAAAACCGCCCTCACTGCCTGTGTCCTGGGAGCGTTTCTGTGAGGCTCCTTGTGCTCCCCACCAGACAGCCACAGGCAGCCCCGCGCGGGGCTGCAAGGGGATCGTCCACCAGCAAACGCGCGGTTTTCTGTTACGAGTTCTTTGGCATTTCCTTGTCGGCGTCCATCCCAGGGTGGAACCTGAAGTCACTGCTTTAATATCTGACTCACGTCATTCGGCAAATACAAAGGAAAAGCAGCGAGATTTTCATGGATACAGTTAGTGAGGAAGGAACTGAAATCCAACGATAACATCTGCAGTGCACTCCAGTCCCAATTTCATGCCCAGCTGAACACGAACCACAGCGTACAGCCAAGGCAGTCCCTTTGCCGGCTCCCGAAAGGCTCCGCTCCTCGACACGCAGCCTTCCCTCGCCACTGTCAACAGCTCATCGCGCTCCGACCCAGCGTTACAGCAGAAACAACAAAAAACGCCGAGTCGGAATCAAGACCCAAACAGCTGGTTTGAACCACACGCTGGCTTTTTTTTTTCCTGGGCAGCCGTGATTTCTGAGCCCATTCCTTGGGGATACATTTCTTGTTCTCATTTAAAAAAAAAAAAAAAAGTCTCTGAGACATTAGGTTTATTATCAATATTCCCCTTGCTGCCACAGTTCAACATGAGCAAATAAATCTGAAGTCTCTTCTCAGCAACATTCTGTATCCTCAGCTTCTGAGCAGATCCAGGATATAAAGGGCTGAGTTTGTAGAGCTTACTCAAGCTAAAGAAAAACAAACGCAGTTTGTGGGAAGTCAGCTCAGAAGAGCGCGTTCTGCACTGGGACTCCAAAACTCGAACACGTGCAGCGAGCTGAGCCGGTTCCTCGAGGAGCACCCAGAGCTGCTTCGCTGCTGCAAGGCAGCGACCACGGCGCTGGGGCAGGATCCTGCCCGCTGCGCCGCCTGGGCCAAACACACCACCAAAACATCCCCGCTGCCAGTCTGCACCGAGAGAGGCGATCCAGTTCACACCATCCAAAGGGCAACAGGGGGGCCAAAGCTCCCTCAAAGGACCGAACAGCTCGAGACTGCAGAGGTCAGGCTGGACCGCTGGCTCTCCATCCGGCAGAGATGCCTTGTTCCAAGCAGAAGCCAAGGAGCTACAGGGTCCTCCAGCTCGGTTCTGCAGATTTAGACTTTGCAGCTCGATAAGGCAGTTATTTCTCCCAGACAAGGAAAGCACAGGAGGCCAGATGAATACCTTGGTCCAAGCCACCAAGAGAAAAGCCACAGTCAAGGTGAGAAAGACAGTAACAGGAAAGGCGAAGGCCAAACGATCACAGTGAAGGGGCACTGTCAGGTGCAGGTCATGGCTCCTCTGGGCTGCTCGCGGCCTGTCGACTGGTGTAAACTCCTGGAGCAATTCTGAGGCTCTGACAGGATCCAGAGCAAACTGGAACCAGAACCAGCTCCACCGGCCTCGGGTGCAGCTCGTACGCACCAGCTTCCACACAGATTAGCTTCCCTGGAACATCTCCACCAAGAAAAAAAAAACCAACCCACCTGCTGGCAAGGCTGCCAGCAGCCAAGTCTGTTCCTCTCACTGAGCAACCCACTTCCCTGATCACCGTCACCAAGCCCCGGCACCTCACTACAGTGCTGCCAGGAGATAACCAAGTTGTGTAACCAGCATAACCCGCCCGTCTGTACACAACTATCTTCTTTTTTTAAAATTCAGCTAGTAACCCACGCACTGCGTGGGCTCGCCAAAGCTCCGACGGCCGCTCACGCCAGCCGGCGTTTAACCCCCAGCAGCAAGGCCACCCAGCCCGCTTCCCAAATCCATCTGAGCTAACTCTGGTATGCAGACACTGCGTTTTCTAATCGTACAATCCTGCAGACGTCATCCGTCAACTGAAGGTTTTCAGTTGCTAAAGGTCATTTCCAAGCATCAACGCCTTCCTTTTCACCACAAAAACTGGATTTCCCAAACACTGGGGCCCTAAGATAGCTGAACACAAACTTCTTGAGGGAGACAAGGACAAAGCCTGGCTTCCTTCACCACACCTAAGCACCCGCTCCCACACGCCCCGTCTCCTCCAGCTGATGCACGTCTGCCCACGGCCCAGGTGGAATCCCAGGCCTCCAACAGCCCTTCCAGCACGTGCCTAAGCGGTGTACCTGCAGCCCACGAGCTCTGGGCGACTGGCAGGGTATCCCACCTCACGACAAGCTCTCGCCCCCACCGTGATCACACACCCGGAGATGCTGCCACCAGGATGTGCACCGGCAGGATGTGACGAGCGGCCTGAAGTGCTCCCTGTTGCTGTTAAAAGGTTGCATAAGTGATTTAACCTGAAGAAAAAAAAATGAAAACAACAAAAAGAAAACCCCAAGAACCGGTCTCAAACTGCTGCAGGGCTTTGTTTTTCAGTTTTGTTTGTTTAAATGTACTCTCTGCTGAGGGTTGAAGACTGCAGCGTTATTTCGTTCTTTAAAAAAGTAGCTGATTTTGTAGGTCAGCTGTCTGCCTGCCGAAAGCTGCCCTGCAGGTCTGCTGCGTAACACCCGAAAAGCACCCGACAAGCCAGCAGCAGGTCTGCCCACACCTGACCCATGGGCTGAGGGCAGCTCGCAAGCTTCCCGAGATGTGCCTTCAGGCACAGCGGAGGGAATTCTGCCCCGAGACCTCACCCCAACTCTTGCATCACCCAGGACCGGGGAAGAAACCTCTCCAGTCCCACGCTCAGAAGTCGTCCGAATGCAACGGTTCCACAAGTCCGTGCGTGGCGAGCCCTGGCTAGTGAGAAAAGTGACACAGCATTTTCTGACGTATACACCAACGCTCAGAATAAGATCTGTTGCCACACAGCAGCTTCTAAAGCATTTTAAAACTTGGTAGAGAACACACAGGAAAGCACTTTGCTCCCCAGGCAGCGTCTCAGTTTCCTGCCTCCCGCAGCACTGGGGTGACTGTCACCGCTGAAGGAGGTGCTGTGAAAACTTCAGCACCCATGGAAGGAGCCAGGGGAGCTCCGAACCAGACAGTCACGGAACAGACCTGACCCTAGGCTCAAAACAAACCAAACCCCAAAAAGCAAGGGGAAAAAAGCAAAAAAAAAACAACACCAAACCAAATAAGGGACAACATCCTGGGAGCTCGTGAACCTTCTGATAAAGCTTCCCAGCAGGAACCTCCTCCCACACCTTCAACAGCAAAACCCCCAGGCAAAGACACCTGCAGCACTGCTGTGCACAGAGGCATCGTCCCTGGGGCTGAATTTCAAACGTTCCTCAGATACTCCAAGTTTAACCACGGAACACCCAGGAGGAGCTTAGATGGTTCTAGGAAGCTGCCTTTTCGGCCTCCTGTTTTTCTCATATTTGTACATTATCTGCCCCTGCCAGGGACTCCGCTCCACTGCCCTTCAACCGCTCCAACACAACTCGGCAGCGGAGAAACAGCAACGCAAGCCTGCACTTACTGGGCTCCTGCTGGGGACAAAAATTTCTCTGCCCCAAGCCACTATTCAGGCATATTCTAGAAGCTCTCTGAAGTCTTGATTATTTAGACTATGGTTTGATAGCAAATGAGTTTGTTTCCCAGGCACAGATGAAGAGACAGTCTTCCACAGAATGTGATTTATTCATTTTTTCCAAACAGAGACACTGCCAGGATCCGATTTCTACTCCCCGCTGGTGAAATATCTTGCAGTGAGCCATCGTGATCGATAGACTGCTGTTTACCACGGCCCGCACCCGCACGCATCCCTCCTCTCCAAAACCTCCAGCACCGCAGCACCGCGCCCGCAGCAGCCGCACGTCACCACGTCACCACGTCTCGCCGCGCTGGCAGCTGGGCACGGCCCAAACCCGCATGGCACCCACACCCCACTGCTCTCCCCAGTTTTCAACCCAGGCCATAGGCAGGGGCCTCCGGGAACTCAGCAGAGCTGTGACGCAGCAGGGCTCCCGCCACCCCAGAGGCTGGGGTGCCTATCGTGGTGTTCACCCCCTTGTTTTTCAATCAAACTTTATTTTAGAAAAGCATTGCCCAACGTATTACAGCATGTTACCAAATATTCAAAAACGAGCAAAAGGCTCAAGCTTACTCGTTGAGAAAAAGTTCAGTATAAAAATGAGGAGTCTAAAGGAGGATTTTTTTCTTGCTGCAAGCTGTACTGGGGGAAGATCAGGCCACGCGTTGCAGCTGGAACGCCAAAATGAACAAAGTTATCTCAGATCTTCCGAGACTCGTTATCTGCCACAAGACCGTATGAAAGGAAAGTTTACTGCGCTTTAATTACCAACATCTGCAAAAACAACTTGCAACATGAGGAGAAAATTCTTTGCAGAGGGTATCTCCAACCAAAACTCGGCCATTGGGCCATTTTAATAACAGCTTAATAAGGAAACACCTGAAACCCAGGCGGGACATGTGAAACGCCTGCTGCTCCTCGAGTTCAGAGCTTTCAGGGGTGCACAGCAGCACAGTTCCCTGCAGCATGCAGCCACACAGACCCTCTGCCCACCTCCCTCTGCATTCTTCCACTCTCCTCCTGCAGGGAAAGCGAAACGCATCAGTAAGACTTGAAAGTTTTGTGGAAATCGGGAACCGGGTTATCGTGCCCCCAGAGCAGTGCTCGCAGCAGGGCTGCCCGTCAGCGGGGAGAGCACCCGGGCCCCACGCGCGAGCACGTCCCTGCCCCGCTGCCGCCGGAAGGCACCAGGGCCTCGCCAGATTTCCCTGCTCTTTGCACCCCTGTCCTCCCCCAAAATAACAGCAGCAACAACGCAGGAACACTTCTGCTTCCCAGCCCTACGGCTTCGGAGAGCTGCCCTTCGCGGAGAGGCAGCGTTCGCAGCAGCACCAAAGCCCAAGGGCTCGCCCAAGGGCTCCCCAGTCCTGCGCAGCCCTCGCCAGGCAGTTTCCGTTTATTCTGAGCAAATGGATTTTCCAGCTCTGGGTAATACATCAGAAAAAAAAAACCCCAACTATTTTAGTGTCGCAGTAACGCATGCACCAGATCAACACAGAAGTGCCCACACAGCGCTGGACCGGTCGGTCCCTCCAAGGGCATTACTCAGAAGGATGCAAAACATCGTGTCCGGATCGGGAATCCATGCCAGGAAGAGCTCGCATTCTCCTCAGTGTTCTCCTCATTGGTTCATAAAGCACCATTTACAGTGTTGTACAAATAATAACACTCTGCTTGGAGACAAACTGGAGCTGGAACAAACCGCCTGGCAGCACGCAGCAGCCCTGCTCGCTCCAACTGCCCGGAGCAGCGCGCGGCTGGCACGCGACCGCCGCTCGAAACCAGGCGCGGATCTCCCAACAGGTATTTGATCTGGAGTTTAACTTGCCTTTTTATATTTTTCAGCCTAGCTATTTCACTGTACAAATCCCTTCAGCACACGCAGTTTTCACAGAGCTTTCCAGCACAGACACCAGCACCGCCTCGGACCCCACCGCCCACCTGCATCCGAAGAGCTCCGGAGCGGGCGCCGAGAGCATCCTCTTTCCCCGCGGTCAGCCGCCGCGGAGGATTAGCCGATCCTAGCCGATCACACCAGTGTTTCCCTTCTGCCCACTGCTTCCTGCTACAAATTCCCTCCTCAATCCTGAAGCGAAACTTCACGATTTGTACCAGTGCTGCAAAACTCCAGTCTCTCTCCCAGTGAAGGCTGCAATGCTTTGCTCAGGCTGCCTTTCTCGCCCTTCTGGAGACACAGGCCTCGACTGATCTGTCTACAGGCAAGCACAAGAAAAACTGGGAGGAAATAAAAGTTGAGAACAGTCCAGAATTGCAGTTTAGCTTTTTCCTCCCACCACCCTCAAATCTAAAGCCAAACAGCTTTCAGCTGAAACAGGACTAAAGATCTCAAAGCTTCAGAGAAATAGGTGTTAGAGGCAAGGCTGCGAGCGCTTGGTGCATTCCCACTGCAGAGCAGTGCTTCAGCAAATAGGTTTGATTTGTTTGTACTTCTGTTCGCCAAGCCAGCACTGCTCCTTGCCCCTTCTTCCCTCTTCTGGGAGCAGCAGGAGAGCGTTTCCTTCAGTCTATCGCTGACTTCACGACAACTGATTAAACTTGCAAGCGCGGTTACAGCACACCCGCCCTTGAGGTTAACCACACACAATCATCTCGTGTGAGATCAGGAATTGAAAAGTTTAGTTAGAATCGCTACATAAAATCCCGAAGAAAAGTTACCGCTGCCTATTTTGATTGAAAATGGGGACAAATCACAGATTCCAAACTGCAACACTGCTCAGTCTAGAGAGGTCCAGGGACGCATCTGCGCAGCTGACAGGCAGCAGAGCTGCAGGTCAGCACGGCTCCCGTCGCGCTGTTCGCTCTACCGGAGGATCCCATGGGTTCAGCCCTTGCCCCGAGACACTTGGTCACTCCATGCCTTCAGGGTTTTGCCATTCTACATTTTACCACCCATGCTTAGACCTCTCTCACCCTGTAGCCCTCAGAGCTATAAAGAGACCAAAACCATAAGATGACCAGCAGCGACCTCCCTGCTTTTAAACAGCCGGATAAAGAGCCAAGCGCTCTCCCAGACGCTCAGCGCGTGGGTAACGAGCTCTCCCAGCAGAGCTGCACTTGCTGCTGCGATGTTGATGAGCTCGAGCTGACCGGGTCTATCTACGGCAAACACGGCACGAAGACGGCAGAGCGCGCGTGACGGCATCCTCCCCGGGGAACGGCGCTGCTGCCGTCGGAGCTGGGAAGAGAACAAGACCAGGCTTGGAGAGCTGAACCTGCTACGCACGTGCATGGCAGTAATTGTCTCAATAAACCACCAACTCCGCCTCAGCACAGATTAATCCACCGGTTCAGCACCAGAGCAAGCTATTTTACACGAACTTCATGGAAACCGCTTGCCTGCCCTTCGCACTGATTTGGTGCTGTGCTCATTTCCTTCACTTTATGTGACCCACAGCTTTATTTTTCACATCTTGTCTTTCAGGTCACAGAGACTGGGCGCTCGTTTCTTACTAGCTTAGAAGTGGTTAGTGTGCTTTCAAGGGGACAAATGTAAGTGAACAGAGATCAGTTCTCTCTCATGGGAAGGGTTTGAGCTAAGAGCACGCAGGAGCATAAGTTAACTAGAGTAAATAAGACTGGGGGGCAGAAAAGACACACCAGCTATGAACTTTAATCTGGAGGGGAAAAAAAAACAGTTTAGAAAACGGAAACTCTGCAATCTCCAAATATCCAAAGCTGAGTCCAAGTCAAGCGGGGGAAAAATAAACTCATCCTGTAGTTTATGCTTTCAGATGCCTGATTCCTCCCTTCATCTTCTAAGAAAAGGTTCCGTGGATTTTAGTGTAAAAAGCCAAGACATTTTAAACAATAGTGAAAAAAGCCCCTAAATGCACATTTGACTTTGTATCTCTGCCTGCAGAACTACCACAAAGTCACATCCTGAGGACCTGCAGCAGTCCCTCAGGACTAATAGAGTGTCCGAGCCCATATCTGGCCCCAACTTCCCCAGCTTGTGCTGGATGTATTTTGGGTTGATTTTGGTCATGCTGCTTCACAGAATCTATGCTAACTTCCTCCCAGGGAAACATCGTGTCCTGCACTTGCTTGATCCGGGCCAGCATCAACAACCCAGAATGGGAAAGCCCCTCTTCCAGCATCTATTAAGGCAGGGACTCTGTCAGAAGCAGTTTATAGTTAGTATATTTGTAGTCCTGCTCCTCTGCATGGTCTCCTCGGGCGTACAGCGTCGGGTGACCTCACTCTGCAGCCTCAGTGCAATTCCACAGCAAAAAAAGGGCAGGCAAACACATCAGAAACAAGAAACCGCTAGTTCCAGTGGTTTTTTTTTTTCCTCCTGTTTCCACTTACAGACTGCCAGTGGGGTTAATTAGCTAACCACACACAGACAACCCAGGTTTTACAGCTGGTATTTAACAGCAGTCGTGCACACATCACGCCCTCACTTGGCTGTTTCCCATGCCACCTGGTCCGCTCCTGGCAAAGCTCAGACTTCCTTACTTACCCAGCCTGCCAGTAACGCTCCACTGCGCATGGCTGGGGGCAGTCAGACCTTGCCTCCTCAACTGGAGTTACTAAATTCACTGTTACAGTGCACAGGACAAAGGGATTTTCCAGTCCCGGCTCCTTTCCCTCCAAGCCTCCGTCTCCGCAGGGTGACAGACCATCCCAGTTTCACCTGGAACATTCGGGCACTTCCAGCCCTCCAAACGCTCTCCCCCGCAGCTGTCTCCATAATCCTTTGGAGATGCAAAAAAGTATTCAAGCACTTAAGCCTTGGAAAGACAAGGCCAACAGCCAGCTGTTAAAAGGATTATTCTGTGCATGTGCGAGCTTGGCAGCCAAGCAGGGCTGTACGTCCCCACGAGCAGGGCGGATAAAGGGGACGGGCCACGGCCATCGGAGCTGACCTACCGCAGCGGCATCACAGACATTCTCGACAAGAACCTAGAAAAAGGTCAAGAAAGTGCTAGAAACTGTATCAGCAGGGGAAGACATAGAGATAAATACTTGCTGGAAGGAGAACGGATCAAGAGAATGAGAGTCCCAAGGAAAACGAGGGGTGGTAACAGTGAGCAAATGCAGGGTGGGATGCGAAGCACATCCCCACGGACAGACCATCACCACGCACGCATCAGGGCAGGCCAGCCCTGCCTCCGGACACCGCGGGGACCGCGCACCGAATACAAACAAGCCTGGTGAAAAGCCAGAGCTGCTCTAGCTACCCCTGGCGCTTCCAGTTAGTCCTCGGCGACGCTGACCTGAGCGACAGCCCACGCGCCCGCTCGTAAAGCCTGAGCTCTGCCCAGCTCACCCACCACGCCATGGCTCTCACGGGGCAGCGGCATCGGCAGCGCAGACCCGTCAGCCCACGTTCAGCATGCGGGTAAGAACAGCACAGGCAACTGCACAGACAAGCGGGGCGTCTCACAGGCCATCGCGTGGCTGTTTGGTTTTTAATCTTGGTCTCCCCATCAGACAGCGAACACGCTCGTATGACAAGAGCAACGTTTGGGACCGTGAGAAAAGCACCTCCAATGCCACAGTCGCCTTTCTGTGCACGAGGCACGGGCTCGTCCCTCCGACAGCTCCCACAAACGAGCACTTCTGGCCTCAACAAAAGCTGGTTTAAGTGAGACAGAGAGATTTCTAAGTCCCAGTTTGAGAAAAGCCAATCGCAAACTCTAAGCTTATGCCACAGAGGAAGACAGCTGGCACTCCAACACACGACCGTGGCAAGTTCTTCAGTTTTTCTGTGACACTGAGCTCATTCTCTCGGGAAATCTCTGTAAGCAGCTCTACAAGCCAGCGCGCTCCCCGTCCTGCCACGCAGCGCTCGGTCAAAAATATTCATCAGCACAAGCGCCAGCGGCAACCCGAAAGAGGAGAAGAGACAGGCACAGGAGCCCACCTGCAAAGAAACCTTTTCCTGACAACCACCCGCACCCCTGGGGATCAGCCCCGGCGGGCGGGCGGACGGACGGCACCGCTGCTCCGGGCCTCCGGGGGTCTCCTGGCAGGCGAGGTCTCGGCGCAGCACCCCGGCTCTTCCCCGCCCGGGACGGATGCCAGCCCGCTCCCGGTCCCCCGCCGGGCCGGGCCGAGCCGCCGCTGCCCTCCCCTCCCCTCGGTCAGTGCGCAGCCCCGCTGGGGCACCGAGCCAGGTAGGCCCGGGGGTGCCGGCTCGCAGGACGGCCCGGGGGAGCGGGGTCGGCGCCAGCTGCTCCTGCGGGAGAGGCCACGCTGCTGCCGGGAGAGCGGCTGCGGGGGGGCCCGGCCAGGTCAGCCTGCCCCCGGGCTCTCGGTCCCCACCCCGCGGCG
>Ga0065711_1045701_pt1 | contig 13308 bp, 10 predicted proteins | sample Hoacrofraction12_FD_59098 | JGI IMG/M metagenome (GOLD analysis project Ga0065711, IMG submission 59098) | Hoatzin crop microbial communities from Cojedes, Venezuela - Epithelial fraction 12 v2 (version 2) | ecosystem: Host-associated > Birds > Digestive system > Esophagus > Crop | place...
TTTTTTTTTTTTTTTTTTTTTTTTTTTTGGCATTTGCCCTTCCGATTCTTTTCATTCATCGGGCTGGCAGGAAGAGTGAGCAAGTGACTGGGTGAACCTGCTAGCCATGGTCAAGTCACCAGACTCTGAAACACAGCTTAGTCAGCCAAGAGACTATTCACGATACGCTACTGCACATACCCCAGCCAAGCACTCCCAAGCCGTCTATCATGGTGGTGTGTGAGTCAGTGCCCACCACACTGTCTGGATAGTAGTAGCCATCCTGATCCATCACGACTCTTGCCAAGTATTCCAAGTTCACTTGGTGGATGATCCCAGAGCCTGGCGGAATAATCCTCATGTTTTTAAAAGCCTGAGAGCCCCACTGAAACAGAAGGAATTGGAGTAAAAAATTTTCAGTGCACATGAGCACTGGAAGAACTTCTGCTCACTGCACTTTGCTCCATGCAAATAGAATTAATTCTTTCAGTACCTTTAAGAATTCAAACCTTTCTTTGTTCCTTTCAAATTCCAAGTCCTGATTTTTCTGCAAGCTGTCTGACCTGCAAGTGAAAATAACCAGCTGTCAGAACCAAAAATATCCACCTGAAATTTATGTCTGGTCAGATATACCCAAAGGCTGAAAGAAAAGAAGAGTTATTAGCTAGTGTTAATGCTGATCAATCCCATCTTTTTAATGTCACTGCAGCTGTGAAATGCAGGCAACCTATGAAAAGGATTTAAGAAATCTTAAGAGATAATACACTTGAAGTCTGGTTAAAATGTGAGTGCTAATCTGCCTGTCACATATATGGCAGACCTAAAACTTGTAGCTTGGGAAAAGCAACACTACATGTTAGAGCAATGTGAAGTTTCCAACACCTAGATCAGAAACAATCAGCAAAGTAGTAAAGGGAACTGGAACACAACTGCCCTGCATCTTCAGTTAAAAAGAGGTTACCACTCATGATACAGTGCTGCCTGAAACCCCTGTGTTTCAAAGCAGACAGGGCTAGCAAACTTCTCACTTGAACCAGCTGCCAAACTTAGGCCTGAAGAGTGAAATAACTGAAGCGTAGGGCTGGGCAATATTCTCTCCATATATACATGAGCCTAACAGAAGTAAAAGAATGCTGTGACAAAAAGTAATTATTAGCAAAATATTATCTGAATTAAGTCCTGGATACTACTGAAAACATAAAATTAATGCTATTAAAATAATACAGGAAAAGGAATCATAACAGTTCATGTTGGCCTATGGTAAAGATGAAATCATACCTTGTGCACAAAGAAATACACTGTTTCCCAAACATCTTAAGAAACGATATGATAGAAATTAACAAGAAAAAAGGTCTGGTTTCTAGCTTAATGCTTAGTGCTAGAGCACCCATTACTCCAGAAATCAGTCTTTAGATGCTTATTTCTAATTTTGCATCTGGTTCTAAACTCCTTAGTGTTATGTTAAGATTAAAAATAGATACAGCATCTCTAGGAAAAAAAGTTAAAGGGAGTCAATTTTCGACAGTTACACAGTCAGAATTTTTTGGCTCTTTTTCTCCCCTGCCAACTATGAAATGGCATCAATAAGAATTTGTATCCTTACTAGTTTACATTTCATAAAACAGTAGGAAAAAAGTTATATTTGAAAACTGTCTGGCAACATTCCTCTATGAAGCAGGCTTCGCAATACATTTCTGCTCAGAAATTCAGGGGTTTTATTCTAAAGCAGCCTATAAATATTGGCACTGAGAAAGTGCACTTTGTGTTCTTTAATGTTCACCTCCCAGGAATTTTCTTCTTTGCAGTGCTGTAACTTAAGTGGCCTGCTTCAGAACTATCTCATGTAGACAACAATAAATACACAGAGCATTTTAGTGGGCAACGTAACTGCAGACCAAAAACATCAGGAGTTTGAAGATGGAAGGAACCACTGAGAAACACGTAATTGCAGGATGTGTTTGGAAAAGTAGTTCAGTAGGGCCATGTTTAGATACTATGGAGGGCTGAACAACCCCTGTGCAGAGATCTTGTATTTCATTGTGGGTCTAGAGAGTGCTCATATCCTGTAGCATGCTGAGAATTGAACAGCATTATGTTTCTTTCCTGTACTTACAGAGGCCATATTAATCAATGTCTTGTGCTCCTCTGCATGGAGGCACTGAACTAGCAAGCAGTTCCTCAGAGCTGGACTGGGGCAGCTCAGGTCTATTCTTATATAAATAAGGAAGAAAGGAGATATTCTCACTTGTCCTTTTCAAAAAGCCCTATGGGGTCAAGATAAGTGCATGTGGAAAAAAGCTCTTTCTGAGCAACTAATAATAATGCAGTATTATTATGGAAAATTATGATCACCACAGGTCTGGACTGAGCCTGTTTTTATTAACATTTAGTCCAGGCTTGTGTTGCTGTGAGATGCACCACAGAAAAAAACAAAATTCCCCCATCTATTTCACAGTAACTAATACAACAGTCTTACTTGAACACTTGGAGTCTAGGATGTTATAGTCCAACTGCTAAGAATATCACCAATGGAACTACCTTCATTGTCAGCAACTGGATCCAGATTACTTACTACCATTAATAAGTAAGAGTTATATCCTTACCGCCTGTTAAAATCAACCTGGATGGAGTGATCTATCACAAGATCAGCAGGACAGATAGGATTGATTTTTTCAGGGTCCCCACCAAGTTTCTTCACAGCATCACGCATGGCGGCAAAGTCAACCACAGCAGGTACCCCCCTAAAACAGAAGAGAAACAGGCAAGGTGAAACAATTTGGAAAAGAAACAAACCAACAAAACAGACACAATTGAGATCAGAACAGACCCATACTGTCCCATACAAAGCAAACCACAGCCTTACCGACAGTCCTGGGATCATTACTCTATGGCAGAGACAGTACCCCTGGGAAGACAAAGTCAGAAGAGCAGAAGGGACAGAACTGTATCTATACCCTGAGCACTGTAAGAATGAAAAGCTAAAACCAAAATTCATCAAGTAACAGAAGCAGTTTAACATGCTTGGCTGGGAATGTGGAAACTTTGTCCTAGTCGGCATTCCTCTGGGACCTTGAACTGGTTTCTCTTCTCTTGTTCTGTTCCTCTCTCCCCTGCCCCCAGCCTGTTTAAAAAAGAAGGGGGGAGGGGGAAAATGACAGTGTCCTTTCTTTGACTCTTTGCTATGTTTATTTAGCCAATTTTAAGGCAAGGGTCATAGCTTCCAAGTTTTGAAAAGCACAGGAGAATCTTCTCCACAATTAGGGCTTTTCGGTACCTTCCATGCTTCAACTGAAACCGACAGAGCAGGGCATCAGATTTCTGAAACTATAAAGGATATGGTCGCAAAACACCTTTGCAGAATAACTGCATTTTCAGAAGTGGATTTAAGTACCCTGGCAGATCACTGGACAAACACGGAAGGCAGAAATAACACGTACTATCCATCTTCACTAACAAATTGTTGCACTAACCACTAACAAAAGACCTTATATCACAAATGATGTTCAAACAGCATGTTTTCAGGCTACAGGCCTACATTCACATTTCTGCCTTCTCACATATCTTGTGACAATCCAGCAAGCCCTTGACCTCCAAGTGACTCAGAAAAAAGTTAACAGGCCTTCTTCTCCATGTTTGTATGTCTCATTCATCCAAAATTATTTTTAAATCCTCAAGTTAAGCCTTCCTTCCAAAGTGAGGAAAGTAAACTATACAGAAGGTCAAAGCAACGCACATCAGAGTCTTTCGTCCATCCTCCAATTCCAACCGAAGTTTAGTCATAGGCAGACAAGGAAGAGTAACCAGAAGCTCTGGGACTTCAACACGCATCTTACCTAATAGATCATACACGTTTCCACACTTATTTTAAGAAAGCTTCTGGTGCTTCTCAGCTTATACATTCTCATCTTCTACAGAGGTATCTACTACCATGACATTTTCCAATCAGTTTGGGAAACCCTCTTCTATACCAGCCTATCCAATTTTGCCAGCTGCTGAGACAAAAAGAGCTGTCTGATGTGCTTGTAAGGATTCGGCATCATTCAGTAACCCACTGAGAACACCAAGTTTCTGCAAGAGCAGCCCAAAGCAGCGAGAGTTTATGTTTTCAACTCTGATTATAAGGAAGCTATTATGATTTTAAAATATACCAGAAACAATTCAAGAAGAGAAAATGCTATGTAATTCCCACAGAATTTTGCTTTGAAAATCCTGTTTGTTTACAGACAAACAGAAAAAAAGGTCCACATTATCTAACCTTGACACAATTAACAGATGTTGTTCAGCAGCTTGAAGCAGTTTGTTGTTCCAGGGTATGCCTACTCCAAGCAAAACTGCAATTGCTGTGTTATGCTACCTAGATGGATTTGGGGGAGGGCAAAGGCAGGAAGAAGGGAGTGCAGGAGTTATTTTGCCAGCTTACAAATGACATACAATTGAAAAGGAACAGACACAACATCCATCTGCAGTCTTAGAAGAACTCGTGATAATTACAGAGTGATCAGATGTAGGAAATTCAATAATTCTAATCCAGGACACGTGAATGTAATTGTTGTATGGCTTCTGGAAAACTGCCAAAGCTGCCTTTTCCAAAAGTCCCACTCAGGCGCTTGTTCAAGAGCTCATTTTTCACGAATGCAGCTGCTCTGCAGACTTACAGGCAAATTTTTAAAACTCAGCAGGAGAGAAGGGAGCAAGAAAGAACTACAATAAAAAAGGCAACAATGTTTGCTTGAAAGTTTGGCTTCCTTTGTGCTCCAGCTTTTTAAAATGTTAGCAACAGCAGCAGGTAAAAAATAGCTAGGAAATCAGCGCTTTTTTCAGCTGAGTCTTTGCAATTTCTCCCTTATGTCTTTAAGAGTTGAGCTGTGCTGGGTGTCTAGCACCTGGCCAACCTTTGGGAAAATGCAAAACAGAAGGTACAACAGCTAAGACACTTCGCTGTTCTGAGAAATAAAACCACCTGAAAGCTTAGCAGCATGGGGCTTACCGTGGACGAATTAAACTCTCCTGCAAAGGCAGAAGACAAAGCTACAAAGGACAGTGGACTAGTAAGTCAAATGCGGTATTAAAAACAGTTAGAAGCTACTGTTCCACCTGAAAACGGACTTTCTCTGTCTACCAGGGACTATTACATGTTGATATGTGGGGACTAACCACACTGCAATAACAAGGCCCAGTTTTCAGAGTCCATTAGGTAGGTAGGTAGAAATCTCAATTCACATTTCTGTGAAAAAGTAGATGTTCATTTTTTGAAGAGCAGAGAAATCTTTAAAAATATATTTGAAATAATACTGACTTGGAAGATAAAATAATGATGTGGGTTACAAATGAGGATTGAAAAGGGTGGAAATTGAAAGCAAGAGCCCCTGGGGGCGTGGGGAGGGGCAAGACACCACCATCCCCGTCCCCCCCTCCTCTACCCCGAAAAACAACAACAAAACCTTTAAACTCTGAATTCCCTCATTTGGATGCAATTTCTCCATCCCATTTTCTTCCCCTCTGTTTTGAAGAGTTTCATAACAATATTTATTTCTCCATCCCAGAAGCACTTCGTTTAATGCTTTTATCATAAGTGTTTGCCTCTCCAAGTGTTGTCTGTAGCATGACATCCAGCAAAGCTGAAAAAGGTCTTTCCAAACATTTCACTGCTATTCTTTCCCTCAGCTCACCCCTCTACCCCAAGCCGAGCACTGCCCCTCTTCTTGGCTTTGGAGAGCACCAGACTCACGTGAAGTCTTGCAGAATAACTCTTGCAGGCTTAAACGGCACTTCAACATTCTTGTGTTGCACCACTTTCCAGTTGAGAATGTTCTCAACATCTCCCTTCTTCACTAGGAACTCATCACAGTTACGGATTGCTGCTTCCAAGAGGACTCGAATAGAAAACGGCAGGTGTGCTGCATGGGTGAGAGGCAAGAAACAAACTCAGTTTTTACCTTAGGGTATATGTCAGCAAGTACAGAGCTCTGCACCGATGGCAGATGGGTCCTCAAGTGCTGTCCCCGTATTCTCACAAGGCTTTAGCCCAAATTATCAGACTTCCTTTTCCAGCCTCCAGCTTTGTGAGGAGGTCAGTGCTAACCAACCTGTTCCACTCAATTCTTTGAGCAGATTTAGTATCTCAGTCTCTGTGAGACAATAGATATCTTTGCAGAAAGGACTCTCTTCCACAGCTCTTCCATCCTCCAAAGCAATACTACTCTGAAAATATGCTGTGCTCACCTTGTTTCTCTGCCATTTCCTCTCACTCTTGCCACTGAACACAGCCATATAAATGCACTACAAGAACATAATTTTCTATCTGACATGTTGGAAAGTACAGCTTTAGTAGTCTAGGCAGCCTCTTCTCATACAGAGATGGAGAATCTGTATGTAAGCAGTAAGACTGTGCATCTGCTAATCTTCTCTTACTTCAAGATGGAAATACTTACAGAAGATGACACAAAATATTATTAGAGCAGTCCTGACAGCTTTACTATGAGCAATGGGTGTGAAGAAGAAAAAAAAAAAGTTTATCTGTCCTTCCTTCACTGGTCCATTGTAATAATAGCTGTTCAATATCCTCTCAGAATACTTATATTCAAAAATCTCTTGAGAAGTTTGTCCCAACTTTCTACACAGGACCCCCAAGACACAAAAGTCACTACTTAATCACAGTGAGACCTCATTACTGCTATCATAAAAAAACCTCAACTATTATTCAGGACACATCATTCAGAATCATTTGGGGTTTCTTGGTTGGTTTTTGTTGCTTTGTTTTTGTTTTGATTTTTTTTTAATCTCCCCCCCCCGCTCTCTCCATTCTGTTCTTCTCTTGCTAAGTTATTCCATTTTTCTGCTGCATAGTGAGAAATGCATGCTTTCTTCTTTGAAGGATCTGGAGTTCATCACTCTTGGAACCCTGGAATGGGTCAGCTGGTAGTAACCTACATGTTTTTGTCTATTTCTTAAGACTCCTTTTCACACACCAAGTCCAACATTAAATGATTTCTCATTTACACACTGAGCCTGTGCTGCTGATGTTCAGAGAAAATGTTCCTCCTCTTGCTTCCTGCCTTCTCCTTAATCACCTGTTTCCTTTTTGAAAGAGGGAAAAAACACAACATAGACAGCTCTAAGCTATAGATACTCGCTTTCTAAGTCAGTGGCACGGATTGTAAGATTTTACTGGTGCCACATGGAAGATGCCTAAGTACATTCAGGAACTGTCAGAGGAGCGAAAGAAAAAGCTTCCTCAGAAAGGATTTTCTAGTCACTACTGTTTTCAAAGCTGAACAATCTTTCTGGACAATTCACTCATATCAGTGTAGGTCCTTTCCAGACTTTCACAGTAGAATAGTAGTATAGCAGAAAACAAAAATTGTACTTTTACTTTTTGTCTAGTCCTCCTTATCCACTCAAGAAAAATAAAATTTTTGTGTGCACAGCACATTGAGAAAATAATATTGTGATCTTGCCAGTATTTATGTAGTTCTAAATTTCCAGAATTAAATTTTGCTAAAATTTTGTTTTCAAGAACTATCTTGAATTCATGGCCCTCTCCAGAGACCAAATATCTTCTAACATCGCAATGTGTCTTCAGATTCTGTTCATCAATGTTAACAAAATGCTTTCCTTTTGTTGTCAACATACCGTATCTCACATCTTCCAATTTGTTTAGATTAAAGAACTTCTTCAGAGGCTGTTTAGGATCCAGTGGCTCCACAATCCGTTCAAAAGGGTTGCTCATGGTTATTCAAGACCCTTAGTGCCCCTAAAACACAAAAGCAAAAGCCATTTTCACGACATCTGTCCCATATAAGAAGTACATGTCCCCAGAGCGACACAATGCATGTCCCACGTACAAGGCCTCTACCAGACAAAAAGGTACTGCACAGTCTGCGTTATTCATACCCTTTCCCCTACAAATCTACTTGTAACACATCCTCAGAGAGAACAGGTCTGCAGGAAAATAAGAGCATTGTGAAAAACATGGATACACCACGTGGTTTACAAAGGAAGTTCAATGTCTGCACTATTCCTTTCTTGACACTGCTTCAGACAGCCCTTTGTACCTCTGTGATACACAAACCACCATGACAGCACATTCCCCATTTCTTAAGTGGCATTAATCTAAAACTAAACAGACAGGCATTTGTATTCAAAATTAAAAACAATTCAACTAAAACAGAAAACATGATAGTTTTACTTGAGCCAGAATGCATTACAGACTAAGATTACAAACACTGGTTATCAGAGACACATGGAACTCTCCTGATTTCAGAAAGATTTCTGAGGGTCACCACCAAAAAAAAGGAGACTCTATTCTAAACTTCATTTTAGCATGACATCTCTTCTTTTTTGTGGTTATTGTAATGGTTTACTGGATAGAGTACTCCACTGCGATCTAGGACTTCTAGGGTTCACTTATGCAAGTTAAAGTACCCTGAGATACTCCCAGTATTGAGGCCAACTAGCACAGAGGGGCCTAAATTCACTCTAGAAACATCTCTGAATCTCCAGAAAAGATTAACTGAATGCAAACTGCCTAATGGAACAGTTTCTAGGACACTCTTAAGACCTGAACTCTGCCCAGGGCTCTTTTGGGAGCACTGGCTCAGGCCAACACATGCCAAGGAGCAAGCTAACGATTTAACAGTGAGGACAATTCTCTTCCAGTGCCTGGCAACATTCCCAGTCATGTTTTTTTGTTTCTTTTTTTTAGAAGAGAGATAATCACAGGCCTAATTTCCGTATCTGTTGTTGTTTTCCCACAGCACTGTTCCTGTCTTCATTCAAGTAACATTATCTTCCCTTGCCCCAGTTTTTCAAACCAAAATAAACACCAACAAGGTATGAGATGCATATCCTTTGACAGGCCTTGTAGACTGTTTGGTGCAAAGGGATGCACAAAGTCCAGTTTTGTTAAAAACAGTTAATGCAAGGCCAAAGAGTAAATTGATCTCACCTGTCAGTCTCATTGACTGTTCAGGGAATACTACTACATGGAATACATTTATGGGGGATTTTTAAAGTATTCCAGCACAAATCACGTTTCACATATTTTGAAAACAGCAACCAAGCAGGAGGTGAGATTGAGATGGAGAGATAGCAGAAATGGTGTCAAAGGAAGGTCCAGGGTATAAAGCAGCAAGACACTGTGAAAGAAAGAAAAATTTCCAGAATTCTGTCAGACGAAACAATGGAAGTTTGTAGACAAAAAGTTGAACGCCCAGTGAAGGCAGAAAGGTAGGCAAACAAAAAGACTGTGAACACCACCACCCTCCAAACATATCACCTCTCACATTCCCACCTACAAGTTATTTTCTGAGATTCCTCTTCTCACCTTTGCAGATACCCACCCCACACACAGGCCCATCAAGTTTTAGGTGTCGTCTTCTTTAAACAGCATGAACTACTCAGCTATTCCTCTTCTACGCAAACTCTTGTAAGATTGAGCATGATTGAAATAAACTGCTTCCTTCCTTGCCAGCTATGCTCCTGATGAGCTTTATTTTCTGCCTTCCAAGTTGAGAACTTTATTTTATGAATATCCACTTCTCATGGAGAAGTCTAAGGGTAGCTGAAGATAGAAAATTCTGGGATATCTCCTGACAGATAAAGCAGGAGATCATTACTTTGATATGACCATAACAAGTCCACTGTACTCTTCACATATCCTCATATAAGTATAAATTACAGCTGTAACATTTCCCATCTAAGTCAGTGTCTTGGCAAACGACAGCAGCAATTCAACACAAGACTCTGTGACACATTATCAACTCGTTACCATTTCTTTGCCAGACATCACCCCCTTCCACACAGCTTTTTTTTATGCTAGTGTGAGATACTTCAGTACAAAACTGCTTTCATCAGCGAGTTACACAAATATGCCAAACTGTGAGGCCTGAATACATGGTTGTTCTCACCTGCCTGGTCACACCAATATGAACAACTATTACAACATTTTAAGCCATTTAGAAATTCCCACAAAGAGGTAAAGTATCTGGAAAAAATGCCAACTTGCAGCATTGCTGTAGCAAACGTCACACAGCTAGAGAAGCCTCACTCACACCAACTACTGTTGCCAGACAGTAAATTATAAACCAAGTGGTCACAGCACAGAACCCAAGCTAGTGATCTGCCAAAAAGATGCAAGAGTGCAATACTCTGCAGATTGAATACATCAAAATTTTTTAAGTAATCACAGCAATAGATACAGATTAACTTGTGCTTGCAGCACAGAATATTTATTCATGTTTTGCAGGCACTGAAAAGTAACTATGCAAACAGGCTAGCGCACAGGTCAGCCAACATCTGTCTGCCCAGGACTGGGGCAGTGCGACATGCATTGACCGTTGGCAGTGCCACACGACCACGGTAATAGCTGACCACACGTACCAAAGACAACACTTGACCTTCTGCCTAACAACCTCAAATCTGTTTGCGTGGAGGTCACATCTGAAATGGGATTCCACACAGTGGCCCTCAGGAAGACAGAAGTACAGATTACGAGGTTCCTAATGGCAACAGCCACCAACCACCCACACAAATGGCGCTCATCCTGGTCTTGGAAAACAGCAGCAACTCTAGCCTAAGCTATTCCCCCCATCCAACTATCCAGACACACGGTCTTTAGTGTTTGTGCCATCCTGGACACAGCCCGAGGACTCCAGGGGTTTCAGGTGACTAAAATATAAGAAAATGGTTCAACTGGGGAATTAAAAAAAAACAAAATAAACAAAGAAAAAGAGGGGCAGCAGAATCTCATTACTGGAACCTTCTCAAAGGGTTGCATGATTTGTATAAAGTGTACTGGACAAACAATAGCTTTATTTTAGCCCTTCCTGTGTCTACTGATACAATTCTGTGAACACTGACAATTTGGCTCATACTAATGCTGATCATCTTAAATCTACACTCCCTAACTATCAATACTGTTTTCCACTCACCTTCTTAAATCAATGTAGTTGCCTACGACTGTGCCACCTAGCTCAATCTATCAGAGTGTGCCTCAAATTTACCCACAGACTGCACATCAGCTCATCACAGAAAGTCTGATTTCTGGCTTTTCTCTCTCCCAGTTCCAATTCTCTCTCCCATGGAGAAGCAAAAGTGCAGAAGTATTCTAACCATGAATACCAGGAGGGGCAAATTTATTTGGACGAGGTCATAACTTTCCAAATGTAAAAAAAAAAAGGAAGCTGGTTTTTGTGCATGCAGCATTTGCCCTTCAGAGCAGAGAATGAACCCTTGTCTGCATCCCTCGATATGACACAGGAGGGTTCAGATTTCTCCGGCAACACCAGTTTTGCACCATGATAACTTAACAAAGCATTCACACTAGCAAAATCAGAGTACAACAACATTCCTCACTTCATCTGTATTGAGTGGGTCAGCAAACTCGGCTTTTACCAGGAGATCTCAGATGTTTACTAGCAACAAAAGATCATCGCAAAAATGCCTACTGGCTGTCCTGTGTGGGGATCTCTATGGCATCCTGAAGACCACACCATTTGATGGTTGTCTCACAGGAATTATGCAAAAGCCCAAGGGGACAGAAGGAAAAAGTACTCTCCTCTTTCCTTGTCTTCTCTTAAAAGTTAGTCAACTAAATCAAAGCTTATTAAAGTCTCATGCGGACCGCCACTAAAAGGATCGAAGTATGTAACTTAAAATCATTTGTTTTTTAAAAAAGAACATTCATGGCAGATTTAAGCATTGCATGTGTTGATTACAAATCTTAAGCTGATGTAACTTATCTGAGTATCCAACATAAACACAGTACTAGTCATATCACAACATTTTCTATTGGAAAAGGACTCAGTTCAATTACTGAGATATTATTTAAAACATGTTCTTGATTGACCGTGGGTCCTGAACTCTACTTCAGAACACTTTAAAAGCAGCAGTGAGACTTGGAACAATTTTAACAAGCTGAAATTTTATTGAGATTAATGGAATTGAGAAAGCTTCCTGATATATCCTGTAGTTTTGCACTTGCAGAAATTATCTCACTCCGACCATAGAGGGGCAAAAGGTGTGCAGTTTACCCTCCCACTATACTTAAGAAAGAATCTGAAGACACCAGAGCTGTTCTAGACATCACTTTAAGATATTATTCCACTCTCATCAGAGCTGCGGCAGAGCCTGAAGGTGAAAATGAATACAGCTAATCAGGCTAAAAGCAACTCTCTTTCACACCACTAAAAAACATTATGTTTTTGAAGACATAACTGCTCTTATCTTCTTTTGCTGTACCAGATCAATACCAGCAACAATATTGTTTGGAGTTTTTTCAGGGATCTCAGGTGAGCCCACTCATCCCTCACTATTCAGAATAAGGGAAACCTTAGCACATGGAGCACTTTTCTGCCAAAATACATGCTGATAATAAATCATGCTCCTTCTGTAGTACATGACGTGAGTGTTGACAAAGGACTCCTCATTAGTAATAATCACACTTATTACAGAAGTTCCTCAGGACAAACCAAGGACACAAGATTTATTTTGTTTGACCTGCAGAAATCAAAAAAAAAAAGAAAGAAGCCTCTGGATGAGACAACTTCTGTCTAAGCTTCTGTTCCTACTTTAAGGTCTGAACAGGCACAGTCATTCAGCATTTTAGTGCAAACATATTAATGTCACTCAAGTAAAGGGAACATGTCTCCACCACTGCCTTTTCTATTCCATCTTTGGTTTCTTAGTTGTTGTCTTTCAAATTATGCAAGGGTGCCTACGGGAAGAGCTCATTTTAAGCATCTGTTCATAGAACTAAACACCTAATAACTTGACTAAAATGGATTTCAAGCAGTTAAAGCTCTTTTTCCTGGAAAGTGGGTAAACTCTTGGCCACCACTGGAAAGCACACACTTAGCAAAGTAGCAGTTTAATTTCAACACTCTACCAGACACTAGAAGTGCTAGAAAAGGTTACACTTGGCCAAAGCAAAGATGGCATTTTTTCAGCCAGCGAGAAAAGAGGGAAGGCTCAGACTTGCCGGTACTTGCACAAAATCTGTGAAGAAACTTCTAACTGAAAACTGGGAAAATGAGAGGTGAGTGGGCAGGACTGCTATGATAAAAGCCCTCGCCTGGTGATAAGGCAGAGAACACAGGGAACAGTCATGGCATGGCCTTGCTTGGAAAATACAGCATTTTCCACCCATGCTGAATCTGATCTTACTACTTTCCATTGCGATTATCATTCCTCCTCCTACTCCTTCAAGTTAGTTTTGTCCACTCAACTGACTGACACTGTGTGTGTGTATATCTGGACTTAGCTGCCAAGTATATGACAAGCACCTCTAAATAGCAAACGCAAGTAACTAAAAAAAAAAAAAAAAAAATC